>OBMA010000240.1_pt1 | contig 30539 bp, 22 predicted proteins | sample 1539141 | NCBI WGS metagenome assembly OBMA01 (sample SAMEA3991484, study PRJEB22521) | metagenome | biome: anthropogenic terrestrial biome; feature: sewage plant; material: raw primary sludge | place: Sweden | collected 2012-09-26
CAAAAAATACAGTACCTATAACAATTCAAGTCAAATATACTGTATGATTTTTTGGGGGCGATAAAATCGAAATCAAAAATACAGTATAGAAAAGGTGTTTACCTCAGAATACTGTATTGCTGATCATTTTCAACTGAGAACAATTTACACACTTTTTCGGACTTGACGCTAAAAGAATCAATTTAGATTGCTGTAACAGGAATCGGGTCTGCCGAAACCTGCTGACATACAGAAATTAAAGAGATATAATGAGATGCAAGGGTCGAAAAGTTGTCAGCTGCATGCTCGCATGCAAGATGACAACCTTGAGACCCGCTTAAACATGAGGAAGCAGCGATCTGCGAAGCAGATCAGCGGATTCCGAATGTTTATGGAACTGCGAAGCTTCGCAGAAGCGCAGCAGTTCGTAGCATCTTATTTATATTAATATGCAGCGATTTGCGAAGCTTCGCAGAAGCGCAGCAGATCGCAGCTTCGCAGCATCTATACGTCAGTGTGTCTATAGTCATAGTCTTGGAGGTGCAGCATGGCATTTGGTGATGACATAAACAACTGTATCTTTTCGAAACCCTCGGAACAGCTTGATATGTACAGGAACATAATAGAAGAATCTGTGTCAGGTGTCGCGGTAATGGAGAGGGAATCGCGGCATGTGATCTTTATGAATAAATTCCTGCGAAAGATCTATGGTATCAGTACGACCGAAGATGTATCAGGCAAACACCTTGCGGAACTGATACCGGATGAAAATGCTGTGCTTAGCCGTGAAGACATATCGGGTCTTTCGTATGACCATTATGAAGAGTATCACAAGCTGTTCAAAAACATGTATATCGGGATACATGCAAAAGCGATAGTGTGGAATGGCATAGAGTCATACATTATGTACCTGGTAGATGAGACAAGCGAATACAAGAAGAATTTCAGGCAGAAAGAGATAATCAACAGAGTTCCGGCAGGGATAGGTGTATATAGGATAGACCACGGGAATGTTGAACAGTTATATATGAATGACGCATATTACACACTTGTAAGTCAGGATCGAGCGAGCAGATGCGCTGATACATATGGAGATGTTCTTAAATATGTCAATAAGCGTGATGTGCCGGCGGTAGATGCGTTTGTCAAGAGACTTATAAATGGGGATAATATCAGTTATGTTGATCACAGGCTGCTCTGCGGCAATAAGAAATACAGATGGTTCAGACTGAACGGATCGGTACTTGAACGAGAAGGCGATGTACTGACCGTTTACTGCGTATATACAGACGTGGAAGAGACGAAGAGAGCGCAGGAGAAACTTGAAAAAGCAGATGAAGCACTACAGATAGAATATGATCGGGAGCAGCAGAAACGGCAGTATCTGGAAAGAGATGCTATTGCGACCTTCGCGCTCAATATCACACTTGGCGCGATTGGCGAATACAGGCGTGTCAGCGGTCTTAAAGGTGGTGTGATACATGAGGGAATGGGGATAAAGGATTATGTCAGATTGACACTTAGTCACATTCCGATCATGAAAGACCGCGAAAACTTTTCATTATATTTTAACAGAGAGAAGAATATAGAGGATTTCAAAAACGGAGAGCGTGAGCAGAATATCGAATTCAGGTATAGACACGATGATGGTACGCTCCACTGGTTCTGTGCGGACAGCATCATGAGATCCGAGAGCAGTACAGGAGATATTGTAGCATATATATCAATACGGGATATCGACAGACGCAAGAAGCAGATATTGGCGTATGATTCAGTCATAGATAACGATACGGATTATGTGACGGTGCTTAATGCGGTTACAGGTATGGCAAAGCTCATACGTATCAAGGGTGAATACGGCGGCAGGGCACTTGGAACGTATGAAGAATTTGAGTTCAATTCATTTTGCAACGATGTATGCAAGAAGGAAGTTGTGCCTGAAGATGCAGAAAAGGTGATGGCTTTCTATAATACTGCAGGGCTCGCGGAAATGCTCGCGGACGGCAGAACGGAATCCGTTTTGTTTAGACATATCTATAGCGATGGAACTGTGCGAAGAAAGAAGACGCAGGCGTTTTATCTCGATGAGGTTCATGAGGATATACTTATAATATGCCGAGATGTAACGGACGTATATGATGCTGAGCAGAAGCAGAGGCAGATCATTCAGGATGCACTTCAAAAGGCAGAGGTCGCAAGCCGCGCCAAGGGCGATTTTCTCTCAAGTATGAGTCACGAGATAAGAACACCGATGAATGCCATAATCGGGATGACTGACCTCGCACTAGACACAGTGATCAGTCCGGAGACGAAGAAATATCTGACAAATATAAAGCATTCAGCAGATTATCTGCTTGGTATACTCAATGACATGCTGGATATGAGCCGGATAGAGAGTGGCAAGTTTGTGCTTACGCCTAAATGGGTATCGCAGAAGGAAGTCTTGAATACGTGCTCAGAGATCATAAGACCGATGGCAGAGAAGAAACATATATCTTACACATGTATCAACAGGGAACCGGGAAGTGATTGCTACGTGGATGCACTCAAGGTTGAGAGGATGATAATGAATATCCTTAATAATGCCTGCAAATTCACTCCGGAAAATGGACATATAGAACTGATCGCGCAGAATATAAAACGTGGCGGCGGCAGCGCTACTGACTGTATCACGATCAGTGATGACGGATGCGGTATGAGCAAAGAATTTTTGGGACGCGTCTTTACACCATTTTCACAGGAACGCAATGTCTTTTCTGATACCGTCAATGGAACCGGACTAGGACTTGCGCTCGCAAGGCAGATTGCCAGAGCGATGGACGGAGATATAACAGTAGAGAGTACCCTTGGAAAGAGATCAAAGTTCACTATCACGATAACATATGAATACAGAAAGTCGGAAAATAAGGATACAAGGATACCAAAAACAGAGAAGATGATATTAAGATATTAGATAAGACGCACATTCTCGTATGTGAAGACAACAATATCAATTCGCAGATAGCGCAGGAATTGCTTATGAAGAAAGGATGTATAGTAGATATTGCATCTGACGGACAGATAGGGGTAGATATGTTCAATGCTTCAGAAGAAGGCTTTTATGATGCGATCCTTATGGATGTGCGAATGCCTAGAATGAACGGGCTGGAGGCGGCATCAGCGATAAGAGCACTTAATCGGAAAGATGCGAAGAAAGTGGTAATCGTCGCGATGAGTGCGAATGCGTTTGAAGAGGATATCCAAAAGAGCATGGAAGCAGGTATGAATGATCATCTTGCCAAACCGGTAGAACCTGAGCTTATGTACGGTGTGCTTGCAAAGAAGATAAAAGAACGCAGATCACATAGAACACACGGACATACCAAAAATTGTGTAAATCATGGAGAGCAGCATTAATGCTGCTCCCCATTTTCTGTTGTATCATTCTTGTCACCGGGAAATACTTTTGTCAGAAGCATCATGATAAGCATAAGAACTATCGCAACAATAAATATGCCAATCATGCCAAGACCCATAACCCGTAGTGAAGCTATAAAATTTTGTGTCATATGAATCAGTCCTTTCTATTTTTCCAGTTTTATGCAGTTATCTTGCAATCAGTCCAAGGAGCAGTCCGCCTGCTATGACGGATGCGATCTGACCTGACACATTGACTCCGGTAGCCTGCATTATAAGCACATTTGTCGGATCTTCCTTAAGACCCATCTGGGTGATGACACGTGCGGACATCGGAAAAGCTGAGATTCCACAGGCGCCGATCATCGGATTGATCTTGTCATCTTTCTTTCTGAACAGATTCAGCAGTTTTGCGAAGAATACACCGCCGATCGTATCAAATATAAAGGCAGCGAGACCAAGCAGCAGGATGAAGAGTGTTCTCACGTTAAGGAAAGCGTCTGCCCTCATCTGTGATGCAACAGTAATTCCAAGCAGAAGAGTGACTATATTTGCCAGAGAATGCTGGGCAGTATCAGAAAGAGAATCGAGTACACCACACTCACGGATCAGATTTCCGAACATGAGAAACCCAACAAGTGCAACTGATCTGGGTGCGATAATACCTGCAACAACAGTTATAAGGATAGGAAAGACTATCTTTGCTTTCTTTGATACACTGTGAGGGTTATATTTCATTTTGATAAGACGTTCATTTCTGGTGGTTACGAGTCTTATCACAGGCGGCTGTATGATCGGAACGAGAGCCATGTAAGAGTAGGCGGCGACGATGATCGCGCCTATATACTGTGAATTATAGTAATTGGCGACGAATATCGATGTCGGACCGTCAGCAGCTCCTATGATTCCTACGGAAGCCGCATCCTGAAGATTAAATCCAAACAGTGTTGCAAGGCTCAGTGTGAAGAAGATGCCGAACTGTGCCGCGGCTCCAAAGAGCATCATCTGCGGACATGACAAGAGCGGTGTAAAATCGATCATCGCGCCGATTCCGATAAACAGGATTAAGAGAAACAGTTCATTTGCGATGCCTGAACTGAAGAGCACATCGAGTGGTCCTGTTTCAGTCACACCATCTATTACCTGAGTCACTGCTCCTGACAGCGGAAGATTTACGAGTATAGCGCCAAATCCCATAGGAACAAGGAGTGATGGTTCCATCTTTTTTACGATGCCGAGGTAGATCATGATACCTCCGACAATCCACATGACAGCCATCTGCCAGGTGATGTTTGAAGCATTGGAGAATAATTCAAGTATCTGTTCCATTTACAGATTCCTCCTTTGAAAAGACCGTCAAAGCGGCCAGTGTCATACTCCTGCAGAAAAATAAAAAGACTTTTACTGCGGAGCACATTAGGTACCCGCAATAAAAGTCTTGCTGTCGTAAGTGTATACTTATACCGGAATCGGATGAGATGAATCATTCATCGTGCTGACGCTTCCGGTCGCGATCATCTCCATAATCTGCATGAACGTAATGAACGTTGCATCTGCGCAGAATTCATAAGGAAATCATCACCAGCTACTCCCCTTTATCGATATTCTGATAATAACCCGGAAAATAAGGTGCGTCAATAACAATCGCATATTGAAATCTTAGATCAGGTATCAACATCTGGTATCTGAGTCCGGATCATATTCAAAACTGGGTATCCGAGTCCGGATCTAATTCGAGTCCGGAAATGGATTCGTCATAGAGCATATAACGGTTACGTCCTTTTTTCTTTGCTTCATAGAGTGCCAGATCTGCATGAAGATACAGCTCTTCAGCATCACTTTCTGATGTGTCGTCATATGATATCCCAATGCTGGAACTGACAGACTTCCACTTTGGATTTTCATCGGAAAGAGAGTTTATACGTGTACATAAGCGACCAGCGATCAGCTCAATATTCCGGATATCAGGAATGTTTTTCAGGTAGATGACGAATTCATCACCGCCAAGTCTTCCGTATATATCGTTAGGACGGAGACATTCCGGGATTATCGCAGCTACGCGCTGTAAGAGGCGGTCGCCCTCGGGATGTCCGTAAGTATCGTTGATCTGCTTAAAGTGGTCAAGATCTATTATCAGAAGGGCACGCATCGGATTTATTTCGGGGGGATGTTTCCTGTTTTCTTCAAGCGAGTGGTCTATCATGCTGCGAGAAGTTCCCCTGTTGTAGATTCCAGTCAGTGGATCGTGCTCTGATATGTATTTTATCTTTTCAGTCTCTTTTTTACGGATAATAGATATGTAGAACATTAACAGGCTGAAGACAACAAACATGATAGCGATGAGTGTGATAAATCCAACAGGATGTGAGTATAGCATTATCTGTAATGCAGTGTCGCTTGTATTGACAGTGCTGTTGTATACGATAGACTTCTTTTCCTGATCGGACATGCACAGCAGGGATTTATTGAGTATGCTGAGCAGACGCTGGTCTTTTCTTTCAGATATCGCGAAGCACATCGACAGATCGCTCTCATTATAATTGTCAGCCATAAGTGAAGAATACTTTGTACTCTTCAGAAAATAACTGGCAGTAAGGTAATTGAGATATGTGACTCCTGCCTTACGGTTTTTTACAGCATCAAGACAGTCTGTCGTCGTTTCATAGAAATGCAGACGGGAATTTGCCGGGATAACATCTGCATTATATTCCAGCATACTTGTTGTTACCGCTATATCGGTAGAATTGTTCTGCGCCTTGCTTTTCACTTTGACAATAGTAGTGTCAGTATAAGGAGATGACAGATTCATGCCGTTACGTGATGCCCAACCGAAATCAAAAGGTGCAGCACTGAGTACATCTACATCATAGTTTACAGCGGCGAATTCAGCCTTGGTATTGCTGCTGTATGGCACATATTTAACTTTGAGCCCTGATAATTCAGCTATGCGTTCGATGATCGTTATTGAGATACCATGCGCAGTATCGTCTGATCTGTCAAGGTATTCTATGGGCTTCCAGTTATCAATGTAGGCGACTTTTATTACAGGATGAGCATTGATGTATTCCAGCTCCTCGGTTGTGAATGAGGGGGATGAGCAGACTGCTTTTGAAGAGAGGTATCTGCTGTACAGGTTATTTTCAAAATCAGGATCGGCATTCGATATTGCGCGTGCTGCGTCATTAAAGGTGTTCATGATGCCGGTTCCCTTAGGAGAAACATAGTAGAGCGGCTCAGCGGCGAAATATTCAACTACTTTATTTTCGGGTTCGGTTTCCATATTGTTTGCATATACAGCGTCCACTTTGCCGGAAATAAGGGCATCAGCGAATTCACTTTCGGTGTTGCAAGGCACGAAACTCATATGGATATTGTGCTTATCACAGTATTTATCAAGAGACGCTGCCTGAATGTCGCCTTTTATGACGGCTACACGCATTCCGTCAAAGCTTCTATAATTTTCATAAGTGATATCATCTCTGCTTGTAAGGACATAAAGCTTGTATTTCTGAGTCTTTTCGGATTCATCGGAGAAATCAAGAGTCTCTGCGCGTTCATCAGTCTTATTGAGACCACACATGAGATTGATCTTTCCATCTTGCATCATTTTATAGCATTCGTCGAAACTTCCTTTTACGTACGCATAGTTCCATCCTGTATACTGGGCGATCTCCTGAAGATAATCAAAATAATAGCCGCCGTAAGTTCCGTCATCATAGCTGACCTGACCATTGGCAAGAGGGTAGAAGCCAACCCTGATAGTCCGTCCGGGGTCGGTATAACCGACATTTTTCCCCTTACTTGCAGCGCTGACTATAGACGAGGGAAAAAGGCATAGCGAGATGATGAGCAAAAGTATCAGGATGATTTTGTTGCGTGATCGTCGAAGAAGTCTCAATATATATGCTCTCCTTTCAGCAGACACAGTGATGTTACGAATAGCTTTGTGCAATTGAGTTATGATGTTACGAATAGCTTTATGCAATTGAGCTATGATGTTACGAATAGCTTTGTGCAATTGAGCTATGATGCTGCGAATAGCTGCGCTTACTTATGACGCGTAGATGATTGTATTAATTTAGGAACAATTACTAATATTATACAGTGATAATAAATGTGTGTCAATTGAACTACTATATATACTGATTTACTACTATATATACTGCTTTATGGATGACATCATTCAGATACAATAAAATAGATCAATAGCACTGAATAATATTTGTCGGTTGCAATAAAAAAGAGAGTGTGATAACATTACGAACATTAAAGGCGGGTGTATTATTGTATACACAAAGGATGAAAAGTATTCATCCACAAGTTGAGTAAATTGTAAGGAGGAGGAAATTATGAAGAGATTTAAGAAAGTAATGAGTCTGGCACTTGCAGCAGCAATGACAGCAGGAATGCTCGCAGGCTGCGGAAGTTCAGCATCAGGAGATGCATCAGGAGCTACATATAAGATTGGTGTTATAGGACCTCTTACAGGAGCAGCGGCAGCTTATGGTTCATCAGTTGCAAATGCAGCACAGATCGCAGTTGATGAGATCAATGCAGCAGGCGGCATTTCCGGACATCAGGTTGAACTTAAGAGCGAAGATGATGAGCTTGATTCAACAAAGTCAGTTAATGCATACAATACTCTTAAGGACTGGGGAATGCAGTTCCTTCTTGGATCTGTAACGTCAGGATGTTCGATAGCAGTTTCTGAAGAGTCTAAGAATGATAACATGTTCCAGTTGACACCTTCAGGATCAGCGGTTGATTGTGTTAAATATGACAATGCTTTCCGTGTATGTTTCTCAGATCCTGCACAGGGAACTGCATCAGCACAGTACATCGGACAGCATAAACTTGCGACTAAGGTCGGAGTTATCTATGATAGTTCAGATGTTTATTCAAGCGGAATATATCAGTCATTTGCTACAGAAGCACCGAATCAGGGTATCGACATCGTTTCTGCAGAAGCTTTCACAGCTGATAATAAGACAGATTTCTCTGTACAGATCCAGAAAGCCAAGGATGCAGGCGCTGAACTCGTATTCCTTCCTATCTATTATACAGAAGCTTCATTGATTCTTTCACAGGCCAACACAATGGGATATAAGCCAACATTCTTTGGATGTGACGGTATGGACGGAATCCTTTCTGTTGAGAACTTTGACACAAGCCTCGCAGAAGGACTTATGCTTCTTACACCTTTCTCAGCTGATGCGACAGATGACGCTACAGTCAAATTCGTAAAAGCATATAAAGAGAAATATAAGGATGAGGTTCCGAACCAGTTCGCAGCTGATGCTTATGATGGTGTCTATGCGATAAAGGCAGCTATCGAGAAGTCTGGTGTTACTCCTGATATGAAGGTTTCTGATATCTGTGACGGAATGAAGACAGCAATGACGCAGATCAAAGTTGATGGTCTTACATCATCCGGAATCACATGGAGTGCTGAAGGTGAGCCTACAAAACAGCCTAAGGCAGTCGTTATAAAGAATGGTGCTTATGCACTTGCTGAGTAAAATTAAGAAACGTTTGGTCTTGTGGCAAGAGTTTTTGACACATGCATTAATGTAATGTAATATCTATATAAGTATATCGTATCCAAAGGAGGGGTGCCTGTTACGGCACTCCGTCTTTGGTTTTAATCTTTTTATGGAAGAGGAGAAAATATATGCTTAGCTTCCTGAATTATCTGATAAGCGGGCTTAGTCTTGGCAGTATCTACGCGATAATCGCGCTTGGATATACAATGGTATATGGAATTGCCAAGATGTTGAATTTCGCTCACGGCGATTTCATCATGATCGGCTGCTATGTTATATTTACGATTGTATCGACACTGGGGATGAATCCTGTCGTGGGTATTATCGTAGCTATTGTCGTATGCACGCTGCTCGGTGTCGGAACGGAAAAGGTCGCGTATAAGCCACTGCGAGGTGCCTCATCATCACTTGCTGTTCTTATAACGGCTATCGGTGTCAGCTATCTTTTGGAAAATCTCGCGCTGCTCATATTTGGAGCTGATACAAAGTCATTTACTTCAGTGGTCAAATGGAGCGGAGTAAGTCTTGCAGGTGGAAAGCTGAAGATTCAGGGTGTCACGATCATAACGATAACAGTCAGTGTCCTGATCCTGATATTCCTGCAGCTGTTTGTTCATAAGACAAAAGAAGGACAGGCAATGCTTGCAGTGTCTCAGGATAGAGGTGCGGCAACACTTATGGGAATCGATGTCAACAGGACTATTTCGATCACATTTGCGATCGGTTCAGCACTTGCGGCTGTTGCCGGTGCACTCCTGTGCTCAGCGTATCCTTCGCTTACGCCATATACAGGCGCAATGCCTGGTATCAAAGCTTTCGTAGCTGCTGTTCTTGGTGGTATCGGATCGATTCCGGGAGCTATGATCGGCGGACTTGCACTTGGAATAATAGAGATACTTTCAAGGACATATATCTCTTCGCAGCTTTCAGATGCCATCGTGTTCGGAATACTGATCGTTGTGCTTCTCGTGAAGCCGACTGGAATTCTTGGTAAGAAGATACAGGAGAAAGTCTGATATGAAAAATAAAGGCGGTCTTTTTAGTAAAATGAATAAGAAACAGCAGAAGACGATGACGACATATCTTATCGTGATCATCGCGTATGTAGTCTTAGAGATATTTATGAAGGCCGGCATAATGTCGAGCCATATAAAAGGTCTTCTTGTTCCAATGATATATTATGCGATCGCAGCGGTAGCACTCAATCTTTGCGTAGGTATCTTAGGCGAACTCAGTCTGGGGCATGCTGGATTTATGTGTGTCGGTGCGTTTTCAAGCGCGATATTTTCACAGCTTACAGATGGAAGCATGCCGGATCCGGTGCGCTTCGTGATCGCATTCATAATCGGTGTTGCCATTTCAGCATTGTTTGGGCTTCTTATAGGTATTCCGGTTCTTCGTCTTAACGGGGATTACCTTGCGATAGTAACGCTTGCATTTGGAGAGATAATAAAGAATATATTGAATTCGCTATATATGGGAGTCGATTCACGCGGTCTTCATCTTTCATTTGCAAATCAAATGGCGCTCGGGCTTGAGCCTGACGGAAAGATGCTGATAAATGGTGCGATGGGAATGACAGGAACACCTCATGATGCGAATCTAACGGTTGCGACCGTGATACTTCTTATTTCCCTGTTCATAGTTCAGAATATGATCGATTCAAGAGACGGACGTGCGATAATGTCTATCCGCGATAACCGTATAGCGGCGGAATCGACAGGAATCAATATAACAAAATATAAGATGCTCGGATTTGTTGTGTCTGCAGCGATAGCTGGAGCGGCAGGAGTGCTGTTCTCACACAATATCGCAACGATACAGGCGACAAGTCAGTATTTTGGGTATAACGTTTCGATCATGATCCTTGTATATGTAGTTCTTGGCGGAATCGGCAATATCCGCGGATCAGTCATCGCAGCATGCATCCTTTATCTGCTGCCGGAACTTCTCAGAGGTCTGAACAAATATCGTATGCTCATATATTCGATCGTGCTGATCGCGATGATGATCATCAACTGGTCACCGGCTGCTAAAGATTGGCGTGACAAGACTATAGCCAGGATAAAAGGGTGTTTTCACGGGAAAAAATCGGAAGCCTGAACAAAATTGGAACTTATAGAAGGGAGCAGGTTGATATGGCACTGCTTGAAGTTACGGATCTCAGTATTTCGTTCGGCGGTCTCAGAGCCGTTGACGATTTCAATCTGAAAATAGAAAAAGGAGAGCTCTATGGTCTTATTGGACCTAATGGAGCCGGCAAGACTACAGTCTTCAATCTTCTTACGGGCGTATATCGCGCGAATGAAGGTCTCATAAAACTTGACGGCAATGATATCACCGGACACAAAACTACGGAGATAAACAGGGATGGTATAGCAAGAACATTCCAGAACATAAGGCTTTTCAAGGATATGCCCGTTATTGATAACGTTAAGGTCGGACTTCATAACAGGTATCATTATGGCGCGCTTGAAAGCATGCTTCATGTCGGCAAGTATCATTCTATTGAGAAGGAGATGGATGAGGAAGCTATGAAGCTGCTCAAAGTATTCGGACTTGATGGGGAAAGCGATTATCTCAGTTCAAATCTTCCTTACGGCAAGCAGAGAAAGCTTGAGATAGCAAGAGCTATGGCAACTAACCCTAAGCTCCTTCTTCTTGATGAACCCGCAGCCGGAATGAACCCTAATGAGACGGCAGAGCTGATGGAAACGATACAGCTTATCCGTGACAAATTCAATATGACGATTCTTTTGATAGAGCACGATATGAAACTTGTTTCAGGAATCTGTGAGAAGTTAACGGTTCTTAATTTCGGACGCATACTTGCACAGGGCAGCACTAAGGAAGTACTTGCTAATCCTGAAGTCATTAAAGCATATATAGGAGAATAGATATGGCTCTTCTCGATGTTAAAGATTTAAGTGTATATTATGGAGTTATACAGGCGCTTAAGGGAATCTCGTTTCATGTAGATAAGGGCGAGATCGTAGCACTTATAGGTTCGAACGGTGCAGGCAAGACAACGACACTTCATACATTATCAGGACTATTAAAGCCGCAGAGTGGAACGATCATGTATAATGATCAGAATATCACGAAGCTCCCGGGGTTTAAGACAGTATCAATGGGAATGGCTCAGGTGCCCGAAGGACGGCGTGTCTTTGAGGACATGACGGTCGCAGAGAATCTGAAGCTGGGCGCGTACACGCGTAAAGACAAGTCAGAACTGGAAGATACGATAAAGTCAGTATATAAGAGGTTTCCCAGACTTGAAGAAAGAAAAGGACAGAGAGCCGGAACGCTTTCAGGTGGTGAGCAGCAGATGCTTGCAATGGGACGTGCGATAATGAGCCATCCGGACATTATCCTTATGGATGAACCGTCGATGGGACTTTCACCTATTCTGGTAAATGAGATATTTGATATAATACAGTCAGTAAATAAAGACGGTGTGACGGTACTTGTCGTTGAGCAGAATGCGAAGAAAGCACTTTCAGTAGCGGACAGAGCTTACGTTATGGAGACCGGAAAGATCATAAAAGAAGGAAAGGCATCAGATCTTCTGAATGATGACTCAATCCAGAAGGCATACCTTGGCGAATGAGGAGGGTGGCATGAAGAAGAATATCGTGATAACTATTGCACGTCAATACGGTTCGGGCGGGCGTACAGTAGGCGAAATGCTTGCAGAGAATCTTGGTATTCATTATTATGATAAGGAACTCATGAAGCTTGCTGCTGAAGAATCGGGCATCGCAGAAAAGCTTTTTGTGAACGCCGACGAGAACATCTCGAAGAAGAATCCGCTTCTTATGAAGATCATGAAGAGCGAATACAAAGGTAAGACGATGCCTCCGGAGAGCAGCGATTATACAAAAATGGAGAATCTCTTTAACCTTCAGGCGGATGTCATAAGAAAGCTGGCAGAGACAGAACCATGCGTAATAGTGGGACGTGCAGCAAATTTCGTACTGAAAGACTGCGATAATTCAGTAAGCGTATTTGTTCATGCACCGCACGATTTTCTTATGGCTGAGGCGGCGAAGAAACAGCCTATGCGCGGCAGGGAACTTGAGAAATTCATTGAGAAGACAGACAATAAAAAGGCTGAGTATTATAAGTATTATACCGGACGGGAATGGAACGATGCACGTGAATATGATCTGTGCCTTGATTCAGAAAGGCTTGGATACTATAAGTGTGTTGAAGAGATAAAGGCATATATCAAAGTAAGGTTTGGGGAAGACGTATTTGACTGACTGAATTATTGCAAAGCCGGATGCGTTGTATTGGGATGTATAGATGATTGGGTGTAATTGTGACAGCTTTTTTTGGTACAGATAAAATGAATAAGAGAGCATCACATTTTTTTGTGATGCTTATTGCTGTTATAGTTTTATGCATATGTGCATTTCATTCGGTATTATTTGCTTCAGAAGTATCTGATACGAATGATATGATGCAGTGCATGACAGACGGCGGTATAGATGAAGTGCCGGGAATTCTGAAAGTCAGTCATATAAGGGCTGTTCTTCAGAATGAGACCTCGAATGGTTCGACCGATGTGTATAAGGACAATGAAGAAGCTCCGTGCTTCCTTCAGGTTTTTTCGCGTACGATAATAACGATCGATGACGTGATATTAGTAAGGATGGGATTAAACAGCCGGACTTTAGATCTTGTAAAAGTGCTGATGTTTGGCGGTTTTATGGACTGTATACATAATATTGACGGAATGAAGTGAACGCTGTTTCTGCTACAAATAAAAACTAAGCGTAATATACGCAGAAACGGTGAATAAAATGATAGCAAAGATAACAGCGGTAGTGATCTTTCTGGCGATGTTCACTGTGATCATACTGGATAAGTTTGAACGTCAGTATGTATCACTTGTATGCGGACTGATCATGATGGTCGTAGTCTTCGGGGTTATGATGAGAAGCCCGAAAGCTATGATCGAAACATTGAATATAGGTTGTATTTTCAAGAAAAGTTTTTGGTACGGCGGGGGAAGTGAAGTTTCAGTCGGCATAAACTGGTCGACGATAGTTTTCATAGCCGGGATGATGATAATGGTAGAAGGAATGGCTAAAGCAGGCGTGTTCAGATGGCTCTGCCTTCGTATCGCCAAGCTGGTCCATTATCATACAGTTCCGATATTCCTGTGCTTTACAGTACTTGCGGCGTTTCTCTCAATGTTTATTGATTCGATAACAGTAATACTTTTCCTTGCAGCAGTAACAACAGAACTTGCGAGGACACTTAAGTTCGATCCTATACCGATGATCCTTTCGGAGATATTCTGCGCAAACCTTGGCGGTTCGTCAACGATGTGCGGAGATCCGCCGAATATAATCATTGGAACATCTCTTGGACTTACTTTTGGAGATTTCCTGACAAATACAGGAATGATCGCTGGTGTATGCTTTGCAGCAGCACTTATCTATTTCTTCCTGTGTTTCAGAAAAGAACTTAAGGCGAGCGAAGCAAACCGTGATCCCAATGTAGTTTATCCGGAGCCTAAAGAAGCGATAGAAAATAAGACTTCATTTGCAACGAGCTTAATGATATTTGCAGTAGCGGTAGTCCTTCTTGTGACACATGCACAGACGACACTTACGGTAGCTATGATAGGAGTGATAGCGGCTGGTCTTACGCTCATCTTCTCATTAGCGATACATCATGTACAAGGAACGATTCAGATACTTAAGGGTATAGACTACAAGACACTTCTGTTTTTCATAGGTCTGTTTATTGTCATTGGAGGTCTGGAACAGACGGGACTGCTAAATCTCCTTGCTAATCTTATTTGTAAGATAAGCGGTGGAAATCTGTACCTCATGTGTGCGATAATATTATGGGTATCAGCTATAACGAGTGCTTTTGTTGATAATATCCCATTTGCAGCAACTATGGTGCCTGTTATAAAGACAATGGCAGCGACACAGAATATCAATATCGGGATACTTGCATGGACACTTTCACTTGGTGTAGATCTTGGTGGCAATGCGACACCTATCGGAGCATCGGCTAATGTCGTAGGAACATCTGTAGCGGCAAAGGACGGATATTACATCACATGGGGCAAGTATTGTAAATATGCAGCTCCTGCAACGATCCTCGTAACGTTCATATCTATGGTTATGATATTTGCCAAATATTTATGATCACATGCGTACATAAACGCAGAAAAGAGGGCAGTCCATGAGTAATCAGATCATATTTTCAATCGGAAGAGAGTTCGGAAGCGGCGGACATGAGATCGCGCAGAAGCTTTCAGATAAAATGGGAATACAGCTTGTAGACAGAAAACTTGTTGAAGAGATGTGCACGGTTCACGGGGAAGACAGAAAGATCCTCGAGAAATACGATGAACATGAGAGGAACCTTTTCCTTTCGCGGACTATAGGAGATTATAACAATTCGATAGCGGATCATATCGCGAAGAAGCAGTTCGATTATATGAAGAATCTTGCAGAGTCAGGCGAGTCATTTGTTATCGTAGGACGCTGTTCGGATTATAAGCTTCGCAGTAACCCGAATCTCATCACGGTATTTATAACCGGTGAAGTTCCGCAGAAACTCGAGAGAGTAGAGCAGATATATAAACTGTCAGAGAAGGAAGCGCTGAACAAGATGAAGCGTCACGACAAGACAAGAAGTTCATATCATGATTACTATTCAGATACAAAATGGGGCAGAGCTTCAACGTATGATATAGTGCTGAACAGCAGCAGATTCGGAATAGATAAATGTGTCGATCTGCTCGCTTCTGCAGCAGAGTGATGATACCGTGCAGGCTGTAAACGTTCATGCCGGTGAGACCGTATGACTATCTTATAGGGAAATTGATCGGGGGAAATACGACATGAAGTTTACATTTGACTGGAAAGAATATGCATCACTTGCAAGACAGCTTACAGGCGAAGGGTGCGTTCTCCTGAAAAACGACAGAGAAACGCTTCCGCTCCGTAAAGGAGAACGGGTATCCGTATTTGGCAGGATACAGCTCGAATATTACAAGAGTGGAACGGGATCTGGCGGAATGGTGAACGCACCTTACGTCGTATCTATCCTTGACGGGCTGCATAACTGCAGCGATATACAGATAGATGAGGAAGTAACGGAAAAGTATCGCAGCTGGATAAAAGAAAATCCTTTTGATCATGGTGCCGGATGGGCGATGGAACCATGGTGTCAGAAAGAGATGATCCCGGATGAAGAATTTGTGAAAGCGTCATCCGAGAGATCTGATGTGGCGCTCATCGTGCTTGGTCGTTCAGCTGGAGAAGATAAGGACAGTGTCTCTGAGCGTGGGAGTTATCTGCTTACAGAAGAGGAAGAAAAGCTTCTTGAGACAGTGTGCAGATATTTTGAACGTACAGCGGTAATCCTGAATGTCGGAAGCATCATAGACATGAAATGGGTGAAGCAATATGATCCCGGAGCAGTTATGTATGTATGGCAGGGTGGCTCTGAGGGTGGTAACGGTATCGCGGATGTGCTTACAGGTAAAGTCTCTCCAAGCGGGAAACTTGCGGATACGATCGCGTATGATATAGCAGATTATCCGTCCACAGCTGATTTTGGAGATAAAACCAGGAATTTCTACACAGAAGACATTTACGTCGGATACAGATATTTTGAGACAGCGGCGAAGGATAAGGTAATGTATCCATTCGGATTTGGTCTGTCTTATACAGATTTTGATATCAAAGTAAGATCATTCGAACAAAACGGCAGTGAGATAACAGTTACTGCTGCGGTAACGAATGTCGGAAAGGCTTCCGGCAAGGAAGTTGTTCAGGTATATTATTGTCCTCCGGCAGGGCATCTTGGCAAATCAAAGATGAATCTCATAAGATTTGCGAAGACTAAGGTACTTATGCCGGGAGAATGTCAGGAGCTTTCGCTCAGATTTCCGGTAAATGAGATGTCGTCATATGATGATGACGGCAGGACGGGACACCGTTCATGCTACGTCCTTGAAAAGGGAGTATATTGTATATATGCAGGCAGCAGTGTACGTGACATTATCGCGGCCGGCACTTATGATAACAGCGAGACTGTAGTTACAGAGCAGCTTGAAGAAGCATGCGCTCCGGTATGTCCATTTGAGAGAATCAGTATATCAGAAGATGCAGATGGGAAAAGTGTTATAGGTAAAGAATCTGCACCGCTTCGTACAGTCCGCCCGGAAGACAGGATAGCGCAGGAAAAGATATCTCTCGCCTGTGAAGGCAGGGATCGTTATGTCGGAGATCAGGGTCATAAACTTTCAGATGTTGCAGACGGGAAAGTGTCTATGGAAGATTTCATCGCGCAGCTGTCAGATAAAGACCTTATATATATGACGCGTGGTGAAGGTATGTGTTCACCTAAGGTGACATCCGGGATCGCAGGAGCCATAGGCGGTGTCACAGATGAACTTAAGGGGTTTGGAATACCGATCGCAGGCTGTTCAGATGGACCATCCGGAATAAGGATGGACTGCGGAACAAGCGCATTTTCAAATCCCAATGGTACGCTTATAGCTTGCAGCTTTAATACTGAACTTACAGAAAAGCTGTATGAGATGCAGGGTAAAGAATTACGTAAAAATAAGATAGATATGCTGCTCGGCCCTGGAATGAACATTCACAGGAATCCGCTTAATGGCAGGAATTTTGAATATTTTTCTGAGGATCCGTATCTTACCGGAACAATGGCGGCAGCGGAGCTGCGAGGTATGCATAAGTACGGGGTAACGGGGACACTTAAGCATTTTGCATGCAATAATCAGGAGACTGCGCGTCACTCGGCTGATGCGGTCGTATCTGAGAGAGCACTCCGTGAGATATATCTGAAAGGTTTTGAGATCTGTATAAAGGAAACGGGATGCTACAGCGTGATGTCGACTTATGGACCTGTGAACGGTATCTGGACAGGCGGTAATTATGATCTGCTTACAACGATACTGCGTAAAGAATGGGGCTATACTGGTATCGTCATGACTGACTGGTGGGCGAAGATCAATGACGAGGGTGAAGAAGGACGCAGAGAAAATACGGCACCGATGGTAAGAGCACAGAACGATGTCTATATGGTTTATTCGGATTCGCTAACAAACAGCGCTCATGATAATACAGAGGAAGGTCTTGCAGAGGGGAAGATAACTCGCGGTGAACTTATGCGGAATGGAGCTAATCTTTGCAGAATGCTGCTAAGATCACCTGCGATGGAATTCTTTCTTGGGCGTGATGATGATATAATAGAACTTAACATTCCAGAGACTGAGAAGGCATCCACTATAGTACAGCCTCATATGGAATATACTGATGGGATAAAGCTTCCGTTATCAGAGCTCGTGACAGAGGCGGGAAGCGATGACCAGTATAAGATCTCATTTGCCGAAAAAGGCGAATACATGCTGCATATAAGCATGCGTTCTGCGCTTGGAGATCTAGCACAGATGACGATGACGGTCTCTCTCAATAATACGCTCATGGAGTCTATAACGATTACGGGCACGGGAGAAAACTGGATATCAAAATCGATAAAGCTTGGTGTATATGTTTCTGTCGAAAATTATATAGATCTGTATTTTGCACAGAGCGGGATAGAGATCGGTGAGATCGCTATAAACCGTGCGGAATAGAGATCGGGGAGATCACTATAAACCGTGCGTGAGCAGCGACACGGTGTTATCAGAATTGGACGGTGTGAACAGATAAGCTGTATCTGACATGGGGGTGTCAGAATATCTGTGAACATGAAATACGGGAGAGAGTAGTATGGGGCGTACAGAAAATAAATGGATAACCAGTGATATCATCTTCTTTGTTTCTGCAATTTTCCTGATCATCAGTGCGGCAATCGGCGCAGGTCTGAGCAGTCAGTATATAGCTTATAATGGAGAGACTCTGCAGGATTTCTCAGAAGGTTGGGAGACTTCGGACGGTCAGACGGTCTCACTTAAGGACATAAGCAGGATATCGAATGGAAAAGGTCAGACAGTCGAACTGTCAAAGAAGCTTCCGGATGATCTTGAGAAGACAACGGATCTGAATTTCAGAAGTAAAGGTGTATTCTTTACCGTCTTTATCGATGATACGCAGGTTTATGATTTTCATCCTCATATGAATAATCTCACCGGAAGATCGTACGGGAATGCATTTCATTTTATACATCTTTCCGAAAAGTATGCGGGGCAAACAGTAAGAATCAAAGTAATCCCAATCTATGATGACGGCAGTTGTTTCTTCAATATGGTGAAGATAGGTAATTCGGGCGACTATTATCAGTGGTTTATGAAATCACATTTTAGTTCGTATCTGCTGAGTCTTAATATAATTGGCTTCGGGATACTGCTCCTTATAATCGTTGTGTTGGTAAGACATGAAAAGCGGATGTGCTTTAATATGGCAACCCTTGGAATTACGGCGATATTGTCAGGTATATGGTCATGCATACAGACACTAGTGCCGCAGATCATGCTTGGGGATATGGGACTTTGGCATGGTCTCAACTACCTGATGATATTTTTGATACCATATCCTACGATGTGCTTTGTAAGTTCACTTTTTGAAGAGCCAAAGAGAAAATATGACAAGATGGTGCTTGGTGTCACATTTGTTTCAATGTTTGCATGCGCACTGTTAAATTCATTTCATATAATGGATTATCATGAGACACTTCCGATAGCGCATGGCGCAGCACTTGTTGAGCTTGTGATAGGCATTGTTTCAGTAGTTGATAACACGAAGAGTATCAGGGGACCTGTACAGAAAGATCCGGTGCTTAGGATATCGTTCTGCATCTTCCTTGGATCGGTCTTGATCGACATGGTGAGATATGCCGTGGCAGATAACGGGACAGATGATACGGGATTCTTTATGCGTTTCGGACTCTGGCTGTTCATAATGATAATGTTCTACAGGCCTATGGTTAGCCTGGTAGAATATATGAAACTTGCGGCAGAGACTGATACGATCAAGAAGATAGCGTATACGGACGCACTCACGGGAATACCGAACAGGGCATCATTTGTAAGAAAAGAAATGGAACTTAGAAGAGATATTGAGAGCGGTGAAAAGAAGAGGATTCTTGTGTGCCAGATGGATGTCAACGATCTGAAATCCGCTAATGACGGATTCGGGCACGCATTTGGAGATGAATTCCTGATGAAAGTGTCTTATGCAATTAATACCGCGTTTTGCGATATAGGCACATGTTACCGCGTGGGTGGTGATGAGTTTACTGTCTTTGTCACAAAAGAGCCAATCGTGGAGAACTATGAGAGAGCTATCTGCGCGATGAAAGAGCTTGAGCAAAAGTTCAATGATTCACCGGATATGAAGATGCCTATCAATATCGCGTACGGCGCATCGATCTTTCCGGACGATGCTGGCACATCAGAAGAAACGATCGAGCAGGCTGAGAGAGGTGCTGACCGTGAGATGTATGTAATGAAGAGTGAGATGAAGAACGCTGAGGGTGACTGATATGAGCCGAAGAAGAAAACAGCTGATGCAGTTCAGATATTATGATATCCCGCAGAAAGAGCATGTACTTGCAATGCTCGGAGAAGACTGGATACGTAGTTACGGCGAGGGTATAGGCTATCTGCATTTTCACAATCTGTGCGAAGTAGGCATATGCCGCGATGGTTTTGGAATTCTGACGCTCGACGAACAGAATTATCCGTATGAACCCGGAATGATAAGTGTTATTCCGCGCAACTATCCCCATACGACTAATTCCGAGGAAGGTACTAAGAGTTTTTGGGAATATCTTTTTCTTGATCCTGAGCAGATAATCAGGGCGATCTATCCGGAAAATGAGATCATTCAGAAGAATATGCTTGATCTGGTAAATAAGACAGCCATATTTGGAAAATCTGAACAGTATCCGTTTCTGACAGGAATCGCAGATGAGATCATGGATGAGATGCGTCAGAAAGGTGACTTCTATACAGAAGCGATACAGGGACTTCTGTCAGCGTTTGTGTTTGAAACGGCGCGAGCCAATAAAGAGGGAAAAGATGTAGCATATTCAAGTACTCCCGGCCGGATAACACCGATAGCACATTCTCTTACTTACGTGAATGAACATTTTGGAGAAGAGATCAAAGTAGATACGCTTGCAGAAGAATGCAGCATGAGCGAGACTCATTTCAGGCGTGTATTCAGTGAACAGATGAACATGACACCGGTCGAATATATCAACATGGTCAGGATACAGCGTGCATGTGAATACATGAAGAAATCTGATGAATCTATGAACAGCATAGCATTCAGATGCGGATTTATAACACCGTCAACATTTAACAGGAATTTCAAAAAACTTATCGGTGTATCGCCATATCAGTGGAAAAGGAGCCCCGGTAATTACGAAAGTAAGCTTTTAAAATTTCATATTTCTGCAGAAAAGGGCTGGTAACAGCCCTTTTTTAGTACATAAATATGCCAACAATAGTATATTAATATGTCAATAATACTGACGAAGATTGTACCAAATGTAAAACAAAATGGTCGAATTTGCACATTTTAGAGCCGGATATGCGATTTCGGAATGTACAATATGACGTATAATTCCATTATCGGAATCAAAAAATGTGCAGGGTGCACATATACAAGAGGCCTCTTGGGATTCCACAGCGGATAACGGGTTCACAAATTGGGAGGAAATCCATGAAAAAAAGAATAGTTTCTATCATGCTTACTGCAGTAATGGCAGTCTCACTTGCAGGATGTGGAAGTACACAGGCAGCTGGTTCATCAGCAGCCGGTTCAGCAGCAGAAAGTACAGTAGCAGCCGCCAGCACAACAGCGGCAGCAGAAGCAGCATCGACAACAGCAGCACCTGTAGCAGATGTCGCAGGTGAAGATGACCATACGCTTTCTGTATATGCGTGGGATGCGAATTTCAACATACCGGCACTCAAGGCAGCAGAAGCAGATTATCAGAAAAATGTAGATCCTGAGTTCAAGCTTAATATAGTTGAGCAGTCACAGTCATCTGATATAGAGAATGCGATAACACTTGCAGCATCTTCAGGAGATTACAGCACACTTGCTGATATCGTTCTTTTCCAGGATCACTGGTTCAAGAAGTTCGCTACAGATTATCCGGATGCATGGCAGAATGTCAATGATGCTGATGTAGACTGGTCGGATTTCGGAGAAGAGAAGCTTTCATATTCGACACTTGATGGTGTTCATTATGGCTTCCCGGTTGATAACGGCACAGTAATATGCGCATACAGGACAGATATCCTTGAGCAGGCCGGATATACGATCGACGATCTTACAGGTGTAACGTGGGATAAGTTCATCGAGATCGGAAAAGATGTATATGACAAGACTGGCAAATATCTTCTTTCAATGGACGGCGACGGCAACGATCTGCCTTACATGATGCTTCAGGCAGAAGGCGCTTCACAGTTCAAAGATGGAAAGGCTTATATATCAGATAACGAGACAATGGTCAAAGTAATAGAAGTTATACAGAAGATGGTCGAGAACAATGTTCTCTATCTTGCAAATGACTGGTCAGATTATACAGATCAGACTATCCAGGGCGACATGGTAGCCGGAGTAATGAACGGCAACTGGATCATCCCTACTATCGAGCAGGTTACAGAGAACAGCGGAAAATGGGAGATAACTTCTATGCCTACACTTTCAGGCGAAGAAGGATATGCATCAAACGGCGGTTCTTCACTGTACATCACATCTAACTGTAAGAAAGCTGATCTTGCCAAGGATTTCCTTGCAAAGACATTCGGCGGAAGCACAGCGACATATGATAAAGCACTTGAAGACGGCGGCGTTATCACATGCTGCATCTCAGCCGGCAAATCGGACGTATATAATCAGGGTGTTGAATACTTCAACAACCAGCCTATCTACGCTAAGATCGTTGAGATGGGCTCACACGTTAAGGTAGTTGAGCAGAGTGACTATCACTATACATGCCGTGAACAGGTTGCGGCAGCGATCCAGAACATCATCGGAGGAGCGGACATCAAGTCAAGCCTCAAGGATGCAGAAGATCAGCTGACATTTGAAATGGGTCAGTAAGTCATCAGAATGCGCGGGGAGGTCGGTGCTCCGATCTCCCCGTTTTTATATCAAACGGGAGTTAACGATAGATTTTGCTATATGAAAGGAGTGCCAAAAATTGAGCGGAAAAAAGAAAGAGTGGAACGTTCAGGCAAAACAGCAGGCCGCTGGCTGGAGGTTCCTGGCACCTGCCGCGATACTGATATTTATTATGAGTTTCTACCCTATGGTACAGGCACTCATAACCTCATTTAAGACAGGTTCGAGCGCAAATATGAAGTGGGCATCATTTGGATACAATTATCTTCGTATGTTCAAGGATAAGCTCTTCATACGTTCTGTAGGAAATACATTCCTGTATCTTCTTGTAGAAGTTCCGGTAATGCTCATACTTGCGATACTGCTCGCACAGATGCTGAACAATAAGGATCTAAAGTTCCGTGGTCTGTTCCGTACATGTGTGTTTCTTCCATGCGCGACATCGCTCGTATCTTATTCACTTATCTTCAAATCACTTTTTGCGACACAGGGTCTTATCAATACGTTACTTGTAAAGATGGGAATACTGGAGCATAATTTCAATTTCCTTGGGACACCTTCTACGGCGCGGGCGATAATCATCATCGCACTTATATGGAGATGGACAGGGTACAACATGGTATTTTATCTCGCAGGTCTTCAGAATATCGAATATTCAGTATATGAAGCTGCGAAGATCGACGGTGCTAACAGTTGGAAGACATTCTGGCATATAACAGTACCGCTTTTAAAGCCGACTATCATAATGACATTCATCATGTCGATCAACGGAACACTTCAGCTGTTTGATGAGTCAGTGAACCTGACTAAGGGCGGTCCCGCAAATACGACGATAACAATGTCACATTACATATACAACAATTCATTCGGACAAGGTGTTGCTAACTTTGGATATGCATCGGCGCTTTCATTTGTCGTATTTATCATGGTGGCGGTACTTGCATTCATTAATCTGAAAGTAGGTGATAAACGTGACGACTGAGATGACAGCAGATACTTCAAATAAGATGATCATGACAAGAAAAAAGAAGAACAAGTCAGCGACACAGAGAAGGCTTATACCGAGCTATATATTTCTGACAATCGTGTCATTTATCTCGGTATTTCCTCTATACTGGATGGTCTCTGCAGCAACAAATATATCAGTTGATGTCGCGCGTGGCAAGATATCATTCGGATCATATGCGATAAGTAATTTTATGAAGCTTATCACCGGACAGAATCTTGCAAAAGCAATGGGGAACTCATTCCTCTATTCAACAGTCGAAACGGTTGGATGTCTGTTCATATGTTCGCTCGCAGGCTTTGGTTTTGAGCTCTATCATGATAAGGGAAAAGATAAGCTCTTTTCGCTCCTTTTGATGGCGATGATGGTTCCACAGGTAGCGACTATGATCCCGTTATTCAAGATGATATCAAAGATGCATCTGCTAAATACTGTATGGGCATTTATTCTGCCGGCACTATCAACACCATTCATGATAATGATGTTCAGACAGAATTCGAGAAATTTCCCTACAGAAGTAATGGATGCTGCCAGAATCGACGGGCTTACAGAATTCCAGATATATTACAAGATGTATATGCCGATCATGAAATCGACATACGCGGCAGCAGCGGTAGTCACGTTCATGAACGCATGGAATGCTTATCTGTGGCCGAAGGTCGTTATGACAGATAACAGAGCGCAGACTATGCCTATGCTCATCGCGAATCTTGCGGCGGGATACGCAGTCGATTACGGTGTGCTTATGATGGGCGTTTTGTTCTGTTCGATACCTACGATAATAATTTTCTTCCTTCTTCAGAAGAACTTTACGGAAGGAATTACAGGTGCTGTTAAATAAAATCCAGAGGAGATTTAGATATGAACAGGTTTGACATAGAGATGATAAAGAATCCGCACATCTTTAAAGTGGGGTGTATTCCAGCACATTCGGATCATGTATTCTATGCGTCATCAGAGGAAATGAAAGCAGGAAAGACAAGCTTTCGTTTCAGCCTTGATGGTATATGGAAATTCGCGTATGCAAAGAATCCTTCATCAGCGCCTGCAGGTTTTGAAAAGAAAGATATGGACTGTACAGGCTGGGATGATATACGTGTGCCTGCTCATATCCAGATGGAAGGGTACGATGTTCCGCAGTATGCGAATACACAGTATCCATGGGATGGAAGCGAGGAGATAGTTCCGGGAGAAGTTCCAACGGAGTTTAATCCTACAGCGAATTATGTTAAATATTTCAGACTTCCGTCAGAGATGAAAGATCGTCCGGTATATATATCATTTCAGGGTGTAGAGAGCGGAATGGCTCTATGGCTTAACGGCAGTTTCGTCGGGTATTCCGAAGACAGCTTTACGCCATCAGAGTTCGAGCTTACGAAATTCCTCCACACCGGAATTAATAAGCTTGCTGTTCAGGTGTATAAATGGACGTCAGGCAGCTGGTGTGAGGATCAGGATTTTTACAGGTTTTCAGGAATTTTCAGGAGTGTATATCTTTATACTGTACCAAAAGTGCATATCGAAGATCTGAAGGTGGAGACATCACTGGATGATACATATACAAATGCGGAACTCAGAATACAGTGCAATACGAACGCGCCAGTATCAGCCAGTGCAGATATAAGTCTGTCATATCATGGCACGGATATATTCCATAAGCATGAAAGACTTGGCAGAGAAAACCAGTTCTCATTTATCATAAAAAAGCCGGAACTATGGAGCGCTGAAGCTCCAAACCTGTATGACCTTGAGATAAAAGTGATGGATGCGGATGGTGATATTCAGGAGATCATTCCTCAGAAGGTCGGATTCAGATGCTTTGAACTCAAAGACGGACTTATGATGATAAATGGTAAGCGCATTGTATTTAACGGTGTCGACAGGCATGATTTCAGTTCACTTACCGGACGTGCCATGCGCAGGGAAGATGTTATAAAAGATATCATCACCATGAAGCGTAATAACATCAATGCCATAAGGACGAGCCATTATCCGAATGTTTCGATGCTTTATGATCTATGCGATGAATACGGTCTGTATATGATCGCGGAAAATAATATGGAGACGCATGGTATATGGGACGAGATCGCGCGCGGAAAGCGTAAGATCAAGGATGCACTTCCGGGAGATAACATGGAATGGCAGGATATGCTCCTTGACCGTGTGAACTCATGCTATCAGCGGGATAAGAATCATCCGGCGATACTCATATGGTCATGCGGAAACGAATCATTTGGCGGAAGCGTGATCTATAACATGAGTCTTAAGTTCCGCGAGCTTGATGATACAAGACTTGTTCATTACGAGGGAGTTCATTCAGACAGAAGATACAATAGTTCGAGCGACATGGAAAGCCAGATGTATACGTCTGTCAGCGATATTAAGAAATTTCTTAAGACACACCGCGATAAGCCGTTCATCTGTTGCGAATATGTACATGCGATGGGCAACTCCTGCGGAGACATGTTTAAATACACGGATCTGGCAGATGAAGAACCTCTCTATCAGGGTGGATTCATCTGGGATTATATCGATCAGTCTATAACAAAAAAGGACAGATACGGACACGAATTCCAAGCATATGGCGGCGATTTTGGCGAGAGACCCAATGATGGATGTTTCAGTGGCAATGGTATAGTTTACGGCAGAGATCGTGATCCGTCACCAAAGATGCAGGCTGTCAGATACAACTACAGGAGCATAGTCGTTACATTTACTGCAGACAATAAGATTCTTGTAAGGAACAGAAATCTGTTCACATCTACATCTGCATACGGGTGTTTTGTGTCTATCAGTAAGGATGGACATGATATTGCCGAATATCCCATGGAGACAAATGTGACACCGCTGTCAGAAAAAGAGTATGAACTTCCAGGGGAAGTTGCGGAAGTTATAGGCGGCAGATGTGCGGTGATGAATCTGAGAGATGGGATGAAGCTGTCAACTGACAGAGAGAAGCTTGCGGGAGAGTATGTTATCACAGTGTCTTTCAGGCTTATGCATGATACTCCATGGGCCAAGGAGGGATATGAGATATCATTCGAACAGAAGGTCATAGAACAGCCAATCAGTTTAAAGAAGAAAACGCAGTATTTTATAGAGGAAGCAAGTAAGAACGATATGCAGATGTCACGCTGTGGTTCATCTGCTACAGATGACAGACTTAAAGTCATTCACGGAAGTCTTAATATAGGTGTTAAGGGAAATGATTTTGATGTCATGTTCTCGATACTTACAGGTGGTCTTATTTCATACAGATATGCCGGACGCGAGATGATCGAGAGTATGCCAATGCCTAATTTCTGGCGCGCGCCTACTAATAATGATGCAGGAAACATGATGATGCAGCGTTATGCGCAGTGGAAGACGGCGAGCATGTATATCACTCCAAAGGATCTGAAGGGTAAAATCGGCGAACCTGAGGTTCAGGAGAGGATGGGAAGCATATCCGTCACATTCACGTACTTTATGCCGACGATACCATCATCTTCATGCAGCGTCTGCTATACAGTTGGCAAGGACGGAACAGTGATGACAAAGCTCACATGTGATCCGGCGAAAGAACTGCCTGATATGCCTGAGTTCGGTATGATGTTCAAGATGAACGCAGATTATGATCATATGACATGGTACGGCCTGGGACCCGACGAAACATATTCTGACAGGACGCAGGGAGCAAAACTTGGAATCTATCACAGTCTTGTATCTGATAATATGGCGAAGTATCTTGTTCCGCAGGAATGTGGCAATAAAGCAGGAGTAAGGTATGGAATGGTCACAGATAAACTTGGACGAGGAATGGTATTTGCGGGAAACGGATTCAACTTTTCAGCACTGCCGTATTCGCCTCATGAGATAGAGAATGCGCAGCATCCGTTTGATCTTCCGGAAGTGCATTATACATATGTCAGATGTTCACTTGCGCAGATGGGTGTTGGCGGAGACGACAGCTGGGGTGCAAGGACACACAAGGAATTTCTGCTACCGAGAGGGAAGAAACTAGACTTCGAATTTAGTTTTAAGGGAATCTGCTGACCTGCTACGCAGGTCGCGACTTCCTCGTATTTAACGGGTTTCAAGGTCATCCGCATGCATGCGAGCATGCTGCGGGTGACTTTGAAACCCTTGTTGTTATATGTCGCCGTAACCGCGGATGGTGTTTTTGCCTTCGCGTTTCGCACGGTAAAGTGCTTCGTCGGCACATTTAAGAAGTTCGGATGAACTGGTGCAGTTGTCAGGATACCTTGCAAAGCCTAGGCTGATGTTGACGTTTAGGTTCTGCATATTACAAAGAGGAAATGGAGCGCTGCACAGGTCATGGAAATTTTCTGCACATTCCATGGCAGCAGGGATGACCGCGGTATATAGTATTACGCAGAATTCATCTCCACCGTAACGATAGATGTTAATGTTCTCACTTTGCAGTTCTTTCATTCTGCGTGAAAGCTCGCGAAGCACGATATCTCCGGCGGGGTGACCATAGGTGTCATTTATTTCCTTGAAATGATCAATATCGATTTCGATAAGAGTGATCGGCTTTCGTGCTGAGACTGCGGTATCAAGCGATTTCATCAAAAATCGTCTGTTCCGCAGAGAAGTCAGTTCATCATGGTCAGCTTCACGTTGAAGGACATTCTGCTGCCTGAGAAGCTGTTTTTCATTATGATGACTGAGCAGATTATCGCGGTACAGCACGAGCAGTATAACGATAAGAGTCGCAGTGATAACACAGATTCCGATAAAGAGCTTTCGTATATTTTCATTTTCATCATAATTGATATATTCAGATCCCGACGGAAGTTGGGATTTTTTAATATGGTATTGTTCCATAACCGAGTAATCAAATATCAGTTTTGTAGGAGTATCATAAATGATGTTTATATCGCTGCATGAAGTTCCAATCAGTGTCTTGAGAGCCATCTCTCCGGCAAGTCTTCCACACTCTTCAAAATCCACCTGGATACCGCCGAGAGAACCGGTTCCGACACCGATCTGGTAATAGAAGACAGGAACGGATGAGTTTTGAAACAGGATCTTTGCGCCGTCCGCTGCCGAATACTTAGTTCCATGTATATCTTCAGAAAAAATGTAGTATAGAAGTATCGTACTTGTGTCAAGAGACTGAAGTTTGTGAGTTATATCAGAATATGTCATCTTGGATGTGTCCATGAAATCGAAGACCAAATCGGGATAAGAACGACCAACAAGTCTTATGGCGTCTCTTCCACCTATGCCGCTCGGTGAATCATCGACGACTGAGAGTATTCTTTTTGCATCAGGATATATGCTGAGTGCAAGATCGATATTTGCTTTAAGCGGACCGCTCTCTGTAATACCGGTCATATTGAGCTTGTGAGCTGCTTCGGCATTGTTTGTGCTATCGATCCCGAGAAAAATGACGGGGATATCTTTAAACAGGCTATAGCGTTTTGATATCACGAGCTGAAGAGCATTGTCATCTCCGACGATCACTGAGTCCGGTCTGCCAATACGGTTCCATTTGTATTCAAGATAATCTGAGAATTCTTCTATGTCTTTACTGGAATCGAGTTCTTTACTGTCCATGAATTCGTAACTAAGAGTCACATCTGAGTCTTTCATAGCTTCGTCTATACCGCTTATCTGGCGGGTTACAGTGGGAAATGAGAGAGAATATGAACTGAGAAAAGTCACCCGTTCGTTTTCTTGTGCATCAGCAGGAAGAGCCGCAAAGAGTAAAAGCACAGCAGTGCCCGTCAGCATAAAGCATATACGCAGCAAGACATTAAATGCATTTCTTCTCATAGAGGAGACCTCCAAAAAGCAATCGTTTCTTGGACAAAATTCCCCTTTATTATAACAAATAAACTTAAAAAGGTATATGTGTGTATGACATTTCAGTCATCGTATCCGTTCGGATTATTTTTCTGCCATCTCCAGGAATCCTCGCACATGTCATGCATATTATACTGTGCTTTCCAGCCAAGATCCTTTTCGGCTTTGGCAGCAGAGCAGTAGCAGGTCGCTATATCACCTTCACGTCTCTTGTCGATGACGTAAGGGATCGTTATCCCGTTTGCATCCTCAAAATTCTTTACGATATCAAGGACGCTGTAACCAATACCTGTTCCGAGGTTGTATATTGAGAGACCTGAGCCGGGAGCGAATTTCTTCAGAGCGCATACGTGTCCCTTGGCAAGATCGACAACGTGAATGTAATCACGGACACCGGTTCCGTCCGGAGTATCGTAATCGTTGCCAAATACGTGAAGTTTCTCGAGCTTACCTACAGCGACCTGTGTGATATAAGGCATGAGATTGTTAGGAATCCCGTTCGGGTTTTCACCCATCGTACCTGATTTATGGGCACCGATAGGATTAAAGTAACGAAGAAGGATAACGTTCCAATCCTTATCGGCAAATTGAATATCAGTCAGGACCTGCTCAAGCATCGACTTCGTCCAGCCGTAAGGGTTAGTGCACTGTCCTTTTGGACATTCTTCTGTGATCGGTACAAATGCGGGATCGCCATAAACTGTAGCTGAT
>OBMA010000244.1_pt1 | contig 30420 bp, 16 predicted proteins | sample 1539141 | NCBI WGS metagenome assembly OBMA01 (sample SAMEA3991484, study PRJEB22521) | metagenome | biome: anthropogenic terrestrial biome; feature: sewage plant; material: raw primary sludge | place: Sweden | collected 2012-09-26
TGTACAACGACAAGAAAAGTTCCGGTTCCGTACAGGGCGTTTTACCTAATTATCAACATGTTCAGGAACCTACCATATATTATGGCAGATATATCAATGATATGGATATCAATACCCATCGTAAGGTTTGTGTGATAGGCAAGAAGATATACAAAGATCTATTCAAGGAGGGTGGAAACCCGTGTGGCAAGTATATACGTGTAGATTCCATTTACTATGAGGTGATAGGGGTAGACTATAATGCCAGTCAGAATATGAACATCAATGGAAGGGCGGAAGAGAAGGTCACACTGCCTATATCCACGATGCAACAGGCATACAACCGTGGCAATCAGGTGGATATGATATCTATAACAGGTAAACCCGGTGTGGTGATTAGTTCTATTACAGACCGTATGCGACAGACAATAGCGCGTGCCCATACGATCGATCCAACCGATGATCAAGGAGTCATGGTGTTTAACACCGAACTTTTATTCGGGATGCTGGACAGTCTGTTCAAAGGCGTCAATTTCTTGATATGGCTTGTAGGACTAGGTACCTTGTTGGCAGGAGCCATCGGTGTTTCCAATATTATGATGGTGACAGTGCGTGAACGAACCACAGAGATAGGTATACGTAGGGCGATAGGTGCTACACCGAAAAATATTCTTTCACAAATCATATCGGAAAGTATGATATTGACCGCAGTTGCGGGTATGAGCGGCATTTTGTTTGCCGTGATGATACTGCAGATGCTGGAGGTAGGTAATACGACCGACGGTATTGTGGCTGCGCATTTCCAGGTCAATTTCTGGACAGCCATTTTTGCAGCCTTGTTGTTATGTGGACTGGGTGTCTTGGCGGGACTTGCGCCAGCATTGCGAGCCATGAACATCAAACCTGTAGATGCGATGAGAGATGAATAAGAAGAGATTACAACTCGAATAATCAAAAAGAAACGAAAATTTAAAAGTATAACAGATATGAAACGGTATTCAAAAATTATTATCGCAGGCATCATAGCCTTGATTTTCATAGGAACATTCGTGTTCTTATATCAGAAATCGCAACCCCAACCGGTGGCTTATAATGAGTTTACGCCGAAAGTTACTAACATTGACAAGACTACTATCATCACAGGTAAGATAGAACCTCGTAATGAGGTGGAAATCAAACCTCAGATAAGTGGTATCATTACCAATCTTTACAAGCAGGCAGGCGATTATGTGCAGTCGGGTGAGGTAATAGCAAAGGTAAAGGTGATACCAGACATGAGTCAGTTGAGCAGTGCCCAAAGTCGTGTTCGTCTGGCTGATGTGAATATGAAACAGTCGCAGGTGAATTTTACCCGCGAGCAGAATCTGTATAAACAGAAACTTGTCAGTGCGGATGAATTTGATAAGATAAGACAGGCATTACAGCAGGCCCGCGAAGAAAAGCTTGCCGCCGAAGATGCGTTGGAAGTTGTACAAGACGGTATTTCGAAAAGCAATGCAAGCGCGAGCAGTACATTGGTCCGCAGTACGGTAAGCGGTATCATACTGGATATTCCTGTCAAGGTAGGCAACTCTGTCATTCTCAGTAACACATTCAATGCCGGTACCACAATCGCCAGTGTCGCCAATATGAACGACCTGATTTTCCGAGGTAACATTGATGAGACTGAAGTGGGGCAACTGGTAGTGGGTATGCCTATGAAGATAACTATCGGTGCGCTGCAGAATCTGAAGTTTGATGCCGACCTCGAGTATATTTCTCCAAAAGCTGTTCAGAGCAACGGTGCCAATCAGTTTGAACTAAAAGCTGCCGTAAGGGTGCTGAAAGGTAATAAAATCCGTTCGGGATATAGTGCGAATGCCCAGATTATCCTGGCCAGTGCACACAACGTGTTGTCTCTGCCCGAGAGCGCTATCGAATTTAGTGGTGATTCCACTTTCGTATACATTATAAAGGGTAGTGGTGAGAAAAAGAATTACCAGCGCCGTCAGGTAACTACCGGACTGAGTGATGGTGTAAACATCGAAATAAAGAAGGGTATATCTGCAAAGGACAAGATCCGCGGTCCACAGATTGTAAAGGCTGATGATACGAAAAATACTAATAATGACTAAAGATATGGTGAGGTATAATCTATTAATAGCATTGATGCTGGCTGCCGGTATTGAGGTGTCGGCTCAGACTACGAATCATCAGTGGTCGCTGAAGGAATGTATCAATTATGCTTTGGATCATAATATTTCTGTCAAGCAACAGGAAAACAACCGTCGTCAGAAAGAGATAGAACTCAGTACATCACGTAACAGCAGATTACCGAATCTGAGTGTGTCCGGGTCTCAGAATTTCTCTTTCGGTCGTGGACTTACTTCACAGAACACTTATGAGAACAAGAATACTAGTAGTACATCATTGAGTTTGGGGACAACGGTGCCTTTGTTCACCGGTTATCAGATACCAAATACAATAAAACTGAACCAACTGAATCTGGAAGCTGCTACAGCCGACCTCGAAAAGGCGAAGAATGATATCCGTACCCAGGTGGCTCAAGCTTATGTACAGATACTGTATGATATTGAAATATCTGAAGTCGCCAAACGACAAATCGCAATAGACTCGATGCAGGTCGTCCGTCTGAAGACAATGGTGGAGAACGGTATGGCCAGCGAGGCACAGTTGTCTCAACAGAAAGCCACCGAAGCGCAAAGCAGACTGACAGCTACGCAGGCGGATAACAATTACCGTATAGCCTTACTCTCTCTCTCGCAATTACTGGAACTGTCTTCACCCGAAGGATTTACCGTCGTAGTGCCGACTGTGAATGAATTATCTATTGTCAATTCACAATTCCCGACACCCAACGAAGTGTTCGAGTCGGCATTGGGATTCCGTCCGGAGATTAGAGCTGAGCAATCTCGCCTTAACGGTACAGAGAGCAGTATTAAAATAGCTAAGTCGGCACTCTATCCGCAGTTGTCTTTCAATGCAGGCCTTGGTTCCAACTACTATAAAACATCAGGATATGATGCGGATGCTTTCATGACGCAGGTCAAGAACAATTTCAGCCAATATATCGGACTGAACCTGAGTGTACCTATATTCAACAGATTCTCGACGCGCAACAGTATCCGTTCGGCAGAGATAAACAGGGAGACGCAACAGTTGCAACTGGAAAACACCAAGAAGACCCTTTACAAGGAAATTCAACAGGTCTATTACAATGCCATAGCCGCCAAAAGCAAATACGAGAGCAGTATGTCGGCCAGACAAAGCAATGAGGATGCTTTCAAACTGATGCAGGCGAAGTATGAGAACGGAAAGGCTAATATCACCGAGTTTAATGAATCCAAGAATAATCTTCTGAAATCAGAGAGTGACCTTTTACAAGCCAGATATGAATATCTGTATCAGACAAAATTGTTAGATTTCTATAAGGGGAAAGAATTGAACTTCTAGAATATAAATCAAAAAATCCTGGCTATCACAGCTAGGATTTTTTATTGAGAGATGTTAACTTAATCAATTATTTCTAAGTTATTTACGATTTTGATGCAAAGGTAATCCCTTTTCCAGGCAAAACGAATTTTAGTGCATAATTGTTGCCAATTTAATTATGCAAACGTTTGTTTGTTCCAATATAGTTACCGTAATAGGAATCCTATTTGAAATTCTGAAGCTCGTAAAGAGCGGATTCCGTTTTGCCCGTTTTGTTGTCAAACAATCCTGCATCATACCATTTGTCAGTAACACGTTTCGTGTTCCAGTCTAACCCATATTCGTTAGCTTCGGGGAACCACCAGAACAGTCCGTTGACATTCTTATGATTGTTTAATGTCGTAATCATTGCATCTGTGAAAGCTTTCTGTCCGGCTTCGGTGATAGGATAAGTGCCCGAGTAGTCGTAATCCACCGTTGTTGGTTGATAGTCATGATAATACCCTGTTTCCACAATCATGATCTTTTTTTCGGGAAATGATGATTCCAGATTGGTAATCACATTGTTAAGTTGTGCGAGAAATCCGTGATAATAGGGATAATAACTCAGCCCTATATAGTCGTAATCTACATCATAAGTTTTCATGTAGTTGTAGTATGAGACCGAAGCATTCGTGTCAGCAGTACGTTCTATATGTACAATAATCTTTGCTCTCGGACATATTTCTCTGCAGGCGGTTGTGGCTTTGCCGATTAATGCGGTGAAAGTCGACCAGTTATTCGAACTAGTCGGATACACTTTTCCGGTATCCCAAAGCATGCCATAAGAAATCTCATTGCCAGTCTGTATAAAGTCAGGCGTGGCACCTGCAGCGACAAGAGTCTGAAGGCATTTCTTGGTATATTGATAGACAGAATCTTCGAGCAATTCGAGTGAAAGAGATGACCATGCCGACGGTTTGGTTTGTTTGGCAGGGTCCGCCCATGAATCGGAATAATGAAAATCTAGCATGAATCTGAATCCTGCCGCCTTGATGCGCTTGCCCAGAGCTGTGACATAGTCAAGATTCTGACATACACCTTGCCCTTTGTCTGTAGTGGAGGCATTGGCAGGATTAACGAACAGACGTACACGCAATGCGTTCCATCCCTGTTGTTTGAGAAAGGAGAGTACATCCGGAATGCTATTACCGTTGTTGTCGAAATATTTGGCTCCGTTGGTTTCATATTTTGTAAGCAGGGAAATATCACCGCCTACAAATTTGGGATGAGGAGTAGTCAACGTAATACTGTCTATGTCAGCCACATCATATTTTGCACCTGCAATACTTACAGTTGTACCTTTGTTGCTATAAGACATGTTGCCGGCATCCTGTTCACTGACGGTCGTCACATCCGCACCTTGGCATACATATAGGTTTTGTGCTTTGACACTGATTACTGCTGCACAAATAACAGTGATAATAAAAGCCTTGTTAGTTTTCATATAGATGAATATTATATGCTACAAATGTATGATTTTTATTTGAGAAAGCAAATTATTTCGGGATATTTATTTCGTAAAAAAAACATTTCCACCGGCATATTTTAAACTGATATGCCAGTGGAAACACCTAACGCTAAGATTACTAAGGTATGTATGAACTTAAATTTTAATCATTTGTATACTACCTTCTTGTCGTTCACAATGTACAGACCTTGTGACAGACCATTCAGAGCTTCGCTCATTGTTGTCGCTTTTGGCATGGAACGCAGTAGGCGACCGTCTACAGAATATACATTCACTTTATTGTAAGTCTTACTGTCTTCGGTTGTGATATTCTCAATCCCGGTAGGATAGGAACTCGTTATATCGTTGACGGTGAATTTGCTGGTCGTACTGGAAATCTCATAATACTTATCCGAGTTGAGAGGACCGATGTCCACCGTTTGCGCAGCATTGCTGCCTTGGTCGAAAATGATAGAGAATGTATAGCTGCTTGAGGTGATATTGAAAGTCTTGTAGTAGAATGTGATACCGTTTACCACTTTCGTGTCAATGACCTGATTACCCGGCCATGAACCGTTGAGTGTACCACTGTCATCCCATGCATAGAAGCATACTTTGGTCCAACTTGGATCCTTGAGATACACCGTGGCGGTATGAGGAGTGAACGCATTGACAGTGTAAGTATATGTCTGCACATCCGATACAGTACCACTGACCAGCACGCCTACTTTCAGGGTCGTGGTCGTAGTGAATGTCAATTCTTTGCTGCCTGTACCTTGTGTACCGTTGGTCGCTGTCGGTGTACTGCCGTCTGTCGTGTATACATACGTACTGTTGCCGAGAGCATTGATCGTAGAGGTTACACTGTTGTCGTAAGTACCGGTAGACTTGCTTACAGTCACCATATTGATGGACACATTCGCATAATAGGCGTACTTCGTTCCGCTCAACACTTTTGTATATCCACTGGGGATAGTCCCTTTTGTGATATCACCGATGACAACATACAGATCTCCGTTTGTTCCTGTTGTTTTTGCCTCGAAATATGCAGATGAACTGCTGATGACGCTTGTACTGCTGGTATTGGTAATACCTACAGCCTTGCGTATCTTGATCATCGGACCAATCTCACTCTTGTTCGCTTGCCAGTGCTTGTAAAATATGCATGGTGTGCCTGGCATGGCAAGCATAAAAGCATTTGCAGCGACCGTGTCCTTTTTGATAGGATCTTGTTGTTCTGAAGATGAACGATATTCTGTATCGTGGTTTTCAACAAACGTGACAGCATATTGGCGATAATTGGCATCACTCATCAAACTGGCATTAGCCAATTTGGACCAGTTACTGTTATTGATGGCATCACGTACGGTATATCTGAATGGAAAATCGAAAGCGGCACTTTGAATTTTTGAATTCACTTTCGTTGCATTCAACCAACTTTCCACGGTTGATACATTGCCGTCCCAATATTCCCCCACACTATATGTAGGATTTGCGTAACTGTTATATATACCAGTGAAAGAACCTGAATAACCTTTTACCATATCATATCTGAATCCGACATAACCTAAATCGTTCAGAAGCATGTTAAGATAAGCTTTAACGTTGGTTTGTACATTAGAACTATTATGATCAAGGTCGCGCATGCCCGACCATCCTTCCCCAGTGTCATTACTGGAGCTTAAAGAATAGCCGTTGGTAGTTGCCCATGTCTTGGTCGCTCCACCATCATCGTCGGCGCAGATGTCGGTAGATTGTAACTGATAGGTGACACCTTTATATGTCTCGGCAGGAAAGTCTACCCAATTACTTACATTCTTACGATGGTTGATAACTACATCAGCAATAGTTCCTATTCCTTTATTTTTGAATGTGGATATTAGAGAGCGAAGTTCTGCTTCAGTACCAAAAGAACTATTGTAATTTGTAAACCAATATAGGTCATCATATCCCATTGATGTACCGTTACAACTTGCACTTTGAGGAATCCATACGAGGTTGAAGTACTGCGACAATTCGTCGGCCTCTGATTCAAGATTGGTCCATTTCGTATCAGCGTACGAATCCCAATAAAACCCTTGAAGCATCACACCGCTATAGTCGGATGGCCACCCTTGAGCTATCATCATCAAGGGAGATACTAGTGCCAGTATAAATGTATACAGTCTTTTCATCATATTATTAGTTTTTATGCCGCAAAAATACAACATATTCCGCCAATGTGTTTTTGAAAATGGATTATAGTGATTTTACAGACGCGCAAACGGTTGCACTATTGTTGCGCATAAGCCAATAAATACAAATAAATGTGTACTTTTGCAGTCTTAAAACTAAAAATCATAATGAGCAATAACGAATAGCAATCCCAAGGATTGATCTACGGTATCAATGACAGACCGCCATTGTATGATACACTTTTTGCGGCCATCCAGCACTTATTGTCACGAGACGCATCTGCTACGTCCTTAGATGCTGTCTGCAATGGGCCATGCCGTTAGTCTCCTTTCACGATGCAAAGACAATGCAACCCCTTTGTAGAAGCATCCCCATCTTGTCGCTACTTATCGCCTATGCCCTTGTCTTTCGAACTCTGGCGCAAAGATACTATTAATGTTTGACAGAAGGTAGATTTTGTTAGGTTATGTTAGGTTATCGTAAGTTACGTAGATTTGAATTTTGTCTTGTTGTCCCGCGACAATTTAGTACATCCCCGTTTTCGGCGAGGGGCAAAAAAAAGAAGAGGAAACCTATTGCTAAGTTCCCTCTTCTTGAAGTTTATTCATTCTAAAAGATAATAAGATAATCAGTTAGATGATGTATAAAGACTATTAATACTTCATTTTACTAATTCAAGTGTAGCATGTGGAGCAACATCAGATTCAAGATAAAGTTTGATGTTATAAGTTCCTGCCGTTACTTTAATATTTCCAGAAAAACCTCCTTGGTCTAATTTTGTGATGTCACCTCCCATGTTAACACCGTTCCAATTATTATCAGAACGGAATTTAATACTTCCGTCTATTAACTTAATGCCATTGATATACCAACATTTGTTGGTCTCATCATATTTCATTTCAGTTGAATTATCCCAGCTGCCTTGTGCATCACCAATGATTCCAATGTTGGTAAAAGGAAGTAGAGTATAAGTCATCTTGGTGATGTCTACAGTAACGAGATAAAATCCATCTGAACTCAGTTCAATATTGTTTGAACTTCCACTGTTGTAAATAACACCCTCTTCTTTGCTTGCATTCCAACCAAGATTATAATATCCGTTCCAATCATAGTGATTATTTCTGAATTTGAATCCTGATTTTAAATAGAAAGCACCTGTGTAGATTCCATCATTTTTAGGACTATAAAGAGCTTGAACACTTGACCATCCTGTGTTGTTGCCTATTTCGTACATGTATGTGGGATAAGTAACCGGGTCAACTTTATATGTCCCGTCAATTACATTAATAGTTATGACATAGAACTTGGCATCTTTATCTCCTGCAAATGTAATATTTCCACCTGCATTTGTGTATGATACATTACCTGTGTAGGATGTTGCTGGCGAGTTGGATGTTGCAGATAATACATTGCTCCAGTCTTTAACTTTTTCGTCTGTACTTCCATCCCAAGCAGATGAAGGAGCAATTTTTATTTCATACTTGTCGGCATAAGCAGGTGCTGGTATGGTGACAGAAAAAACAGGATCAGCATACACATCTACACCACTATTGACAAGATGCCATGCATCAACTTTTCTTGTAGTCCATTCATCAAGACTACCAACTATGTAATAGCCATTTGCATCTATATAGGGTGATACTGGTATTGCTTTAACTTGGAAGGTTTCAGATTTTGCTATGATACTTTTTACAGCAGTTTTTCCGTCTCCTGTGTATGCAGTTATTGTTGCAGCCATATCGCGTTCAACAGGCCTCTTTCCATAGGTACTTTCTGTGTATGTCTTAAAATCACTGTATTTCATGCGTCCTTGATTGTCTATCTTGTACGCTGATTTACCTTCATCGAAATAGATGAAATAGGAATTTGCTGTTGTACTATATGTGGATGTTGGTGCTGTAATGTTGCAAACTTTAATAGAATCTGTCCCATCAGGAACATTGGCCATATTGATTACATCAACTTCACTAACGGAGCCATTGCCAAATTTTACAGCATCTCCTTGCGTGTTGGTCGATTGGTTCGTCCAGTCATTGAAATCTTGATTGCAAGAAGCCAATGCTAGGGTTGACAAACCCAATATAAATAAAGATTTTAATTTCATAATTTTTTCTTTTAATTGGAACGGAGTTCTCAAACTCCGTTCCAGAGTTAATTATTTCTGTTCGATAAACATGTAAGCACCTGTAATATCATTAAAGAATACTTTATAAGTGCCGGCTTTTACAGGAATATTATCACCATCTGTTGTAGCTAAACCACATGGGAAAGAGTTCGTACCCCAAGCTGTTCCATCATTAGAGGTGAACTTCATTTCAGAAGCGCTTGAGAAGGTAAGAAGTGCATACCAGTCATGGTTCTCGCAACCTTCGTAAGTGGATACGGCAGCCATGTCATTGTCACCCACTTTCATGGAAGTGTATTTTTTGATAGGAGAGTCAGGCTTGTAAACTTCGCTCTTCATTTCATGGGCCTTGGTATCAATCGTGATATTATAGTAGCCAGCTGAAGCAATATTGATATTTCCAGGATCGCTGTCATTATCACGATATTTGAATCCTCCAGTGGCAAGATCTCCACCACCCATTCCGTAGTTCCAATCAAACTTTCCAGTTAAAATTTTGAAAATTCCTCCTGACGGGAAATATCCAATATATTGGATGACGCCATCACCAGTAAACCTGTTGTAAGATTCTCCTGCTTTGACATACATTGGTAACATGGATTTACCAACACAAGTTGATTTGACTCCATCACTTACGTCTGCTTTTGCCCATGATCCGTCTCCAATGACACTTCCTATCATATACCAGAAATTAGGCAAAGATTCTTTAAGGAAGTAAGGAGTAACTTTAATTGTCTTGGTATTAGAGTAGACGTATGTCGAACTGTCTGTTGCATTGGAAAGACTTGAAACCATTCTGACATTCAAAGTGATCACTTCTGTCGTGTCAACATCTTCAGGTTTTTCGTAACCTCTTAGTTTCATAATACCTAAGTCAATCTCGTTGGCGGGAGCATCGTATGTGATAGCTTTGCCTTTCGTGTCGGTAGACTGCACTTTGCTCGGATCGCTGAAGTCCTTCGCTTCAGTGAGTTGAATCCAGTAGGATGTCTCCGTCGGGAAACTATAGTTAGGAGCAGCCTCTGCCTTAAATTGTACAGATTCACTGTTCTTCAAGTTTATTACATTATCTCCGATTTCTGGAGTCAGTAAATTGATTGCCTGTGGCACGCTCAATGTCGGATTATCATCTCTGTCTGATTCACAAGAAGAGAACAGAAATAGTCCCATTGCAAGTGTTGCCAATATACTTATTTTCTTCATAATATTTTCAATTTTAATTGCTATTTACCGTAACCAGGGTTTTGAACAAGATTACTATTTGCGTTAAGATCACTGTTAGGAATAGGATAGATGTTCAGATGTGCATCGAACGGAGTTCCTTCCTGTGTTCCGCCCATCCATTCCCATTTGTAACTGCCCTGCCCTCCAAATCTATTGAAGCGGACCAAATCCATGCGGCGACGTCCTTCAAATCCGAATTCTTTGGACCATTCGTTACAGATGTCGTCTAATGTGAATGACGTGATAGCCGTATTGGCATGGGCACGAGCGCGAAGTGCTTTTATCATTCCGATGCCTGTCGCCGTACATTGACCTCCGTTCAGTCTTGCGTCAGCTTCTGCAATATTAAGATATGCTTCAGCTGCACGGAACATCGGGAAGTCTGTATCAACAAACTGCGTATGCTTTGGAGCAGTACCGTCAGCATGTAGGTTCAGAAACTTTACATAAGCGAACCCTTTGGTAAAATCGCTTTCTTTTGTAATTTCCTTACTGTGACCTTTTGTATAGAATAATGCACGATCATCATTGGCAGATAAATGTACAGCATCTGGTGTACCTTGGGCATAACCTGCATTAGGGAAGAATTTCTCCACAAATTGTTTGCGTGCGTGATTTCCGCCCCAGTTCTCGGAGGTTCCATAAGGATAATCTGTTTTAATGTCGCTGTTGCATGTGGATGCGATGATAAACAGACAGCCACCCCATGTTTGAGTTTCTAAACCATCGTGGATAGCTGGAAGTATAATCTCTTTCTGTGCGCCATTTGTATCATTGTCGCCCATGAAAAGCAGTTGGAATGGAGTGTAGCTGTAACTAGTACTTTTGCACAGATCGTAAGTTCCATCTGTTAGTATCTTCTGTGCATAGGTTTCAGCATCTTGCCAACGTGCGGTTCCTGTATAGACTTCAGCATTCAGATAGATACGGGACAGTAACATCCAGGCAGCCGCTTTGTCTGCACGGCCATAAGCTACTTTTTGTGCCGGGTCTTTCAAAATCTCGTTGCCTTGGTTCGCTTTCGCTTCACCAATGATATCCAATAATTCACTTTCAATAAATTTGAATACATCTGCACGTTTGTACTGAGGCGCAAGTTCTTTTGTTACCGTCGTAATGAATGGAACGTTTCCATAAAGGTCCATCAGATAAGAGTAATACATAGCGCGGAGAAATCTTGTCTCAGCACGTTGTGTGAGCACTTTGTCATCTGTAGTACCTGCTGTGTTATCAAGAAAAGAGTTTGCAAGGGTAATACCAAAGTAAAGACGGTAGTACAGAGCTTTCATCATTGGATGACTGTCGCTCCATGCATCGTGGTTAAACTCAGGGATACCTGCATCACCCCATACGCAATGCGCCTCGTCTGTTGGAAGCTCATTCGCATTCCACAATTGACGAATCATACTTGACGTACCTTCGTCAATGTCATCAATATCGCCATCTCCATTAGGTCCAGTCTGTCCTGTCAGGACCATGTTCGCATAGACTTTTGTGAATAATGCGTCATTATTGTTGGTAGACACCTTTTGGGGGTTGATGTTGTCAACGTCCAAATCGCCCACGCAAGCTGTTAAGCCCATTGATGCTATAGCGATAGCTGCTACCGGTAATATGTTTTTAAAATTTGAAATTTTCATGATTATTTCTTTTTTAATGTTAGAAATTCAGACTAAGACCAAGTACCGTTGTGAATGGACGAGGATAAAGAGAATTGTCGATACCGCTTGATACCTCAGGATCTAAACCATCATACTTTGTGATAGTAAATACATTCTGAACAGTAGCGTATATTCGACCTTCTATACCTTTATATTTCGCACCTCTGAACAGTCCGTCAAAACTATATCCAAGAGTGATGTTGTCCATCTTTAAGAAAGACGCGTTCTGTACAAAATAATCAGAGAAATACTGTTCTGTAAGAGGATTCGTCAAACCTAATGCGACAGCTGCTGTTGGGCGATTGCTGAGGTAACCTAATGAATAAATCGCACCAGAACCGACATTCAGAGAACCGGCAAGATTGTCGTTATATACATAGTTGCCAAGGCTTGCTCTCATTGAGAAACTGAAATCCCAATTCTTATATGTAACCTTAGAACCAAAGCCCATCAATACATCTGCGGCTGGCTTGTAGTAGAAATAACGGTCACCGCTGTCAATGTAACCATTTCCATTGCGATCGACGTATGTGTTAGGGATAATCTTTCCGTTCTTATCATAAGCCTGCTGATATACATAGAATGAACTTGCAGCATGACCAACAGCGTGTGCCTGGATGTTACCACCAGTACCTGCACTGATACCACCTGTTTCAACATAATAATTGTCACCGCTTCCACTAACAAGCTCGTCTATTCTGTTCTTGTTGAATGTAAAGTTGTAGTTGATTTCCCACTTCAAATCTTTTGTCTGGATAGGACGTGCTATTGCACTGAATTCAAAACCTGTATTGTGCAGACTTCCGATGTTGCTGGTTAACTTGTTTCTGAATGTGCTACCAGCTGATACGTATACTGTATTAATCAAGTCCTTTGTCTTACGATAGTACCAATCCAAACCGAATGTTAAACGGTCGTTGAGGAAACTCAGATCAAGACCGACGTTGTAGGTCGTTGTCTTTTCCCAAGTCAATTCATTGTTAGTCGCGTCTGGACGATATGTCACACCGTTGTTAAGACCTATATTGTAGTAAGCGTGGTCTGCGTTAGGTTTATAGGTTTCTATATAACCATAGTCACCGATTCCTTCCTGCTGGCCTGTAATACCCCAACCTAAGCGGAGTTTAGCATCACTGATAGCTTGTATGTTCTTTAAGAAAGATTCTTCTTTCATTTTCCATGCGAATGCAGCTGATGGGAATGTACCCCAACGATGACCTGATGCGAATCTTGACGAACCATCACCACGAAGTGTGAATGTCAGGAGATAACGATCCATCAGTGAATAATTCAAACGTCCGAAGAAAGATACAAGATAATTCTCACTCTTGTACATCGTTTCTGTAGTAGGTTCATTGTATTTCGTTCCTGCCAAATTTTGATACTCTTTAGGATTCTTTGATGAACCATCTGCATTTTTGATTTCGGTTGTAACTTCACTTGTCGAAGGATACATTCCATAACCATTATAATTAGTTTTTACGTGGAAATGCTGCCACTCGTAACCTGCCATTGCATCAATATGGTGAATCTTTGCAAAGTCTTTCATATATTGTAAGTATGCATTGAAAGAAAGATTGTATGTGTCTTTCTTGTTCCATCCATCATAGCCATAATAATTGTTTGATACAGAGTAAGGACTGATCGTTGTAGTCTGCTTACCTGTAGAATAATCAGCACCGCCATTGGCATGAATATGAAGGTCTTCAAATCCTTGAATTGCATAATCAACTTCAATGTTTCCTACAAAAGATTTGGAAGTAGCTTCATCGTCTTTTAAATCAAGAAGAGAAACTGGGTTCGATGTTGCATTCCTGTTATTAGTTTGCAACCATGTAGCATCTTTATAGGCTGAACCAGTGGTATACCATTGAGCATATCCGCCAAAGTATTTGGTATAGATGTCATTCCCTGTAACAGTAACAGGTTTTGTCGGGTCCATGTAACGCGCTGCACCAATTGCACCACCATCCGCATAGCGACTCTTTGCAATCATTCCTTTACCATTGATATTAAATTTCAAGTGGTCGTTAAGGAATGACGGAGATAAATTTACACTTGCAGTGTAGCGTTCAAATTTGCTCGTCTTAACAATACCTTGATTGTTCGTATAGCCTAATGAAACTCGATACGGCATATTCTTCAGACCACCGGCAATTGTAACATTATGATCAGTGGATACGGCTGTTCTAAGAATTTCATTTTGCCAGTCTGTATCAGCAAAATGTTGCTCACCCAATTCGTAGGTGCCTGCGTAACCAGTGAAGTTACCATCTTTATCATAAGTCTTGGTAGAACCAGTTTCCTTGATGTCATACCATCCGAGAGCCTTGTAGGCCTTACTGTCTTTGCCGTAGAGATTCTCAATAAACTGACGATATTGTTCGCCGTTCATGACATCCATTGTCTTTTTCTTTGTGGCAATGGAAATATTTCCATTGTAACTTACTTTGGGGGCCTGACCAGAGCGACCTTTCTTGGTAGTTATGATGATGACTCCATTTGAGGCACGGCTTCCATAAATAGCTGTCGCAGAAGCATCTTTTAATACTGTGAAAGATTCAATATCACTCGGGTTTACCATTGAGAGAGGGTTCGCCAAACCTTGGACACCGTAACTGTCCATAGCCAGTCCGTCGATTACAATCAACGGGTCGTTGGATGCGTTCAGAGACGAACCTCCACGAACACGGATTGTTGCACCGCCACCAGGAGTACCACCATCATTGATAATGCTAACTCCAGCAATCTTGCCCTGGATCATGTCTTGAGCATTGGTCTGAAGACCATGGTTGATTGCATCTGGCTTGATGGCTGTAACAGAACCGGTTAAGTCGCTCTTCTTAGCTCTACCGTAACCGATGACTACTACATTGTCCAATACCTTTTGATCATCTTGCAGCGTAATCATTAAGTTTGGAGCTGCTGCAACCGTTTTACTTGTATATCCGACATAGGATATAGTCAAGTTTGTACCTTTGTTAACTGACAGAGAAAAGTTACCGTCGAAATCACTTGCTGTACCACTTTGTTGGCCAGCAATGCGAATCGTAGCACCGATAATAGCTTCGCCTGCAGCATCCTTTACGTGGCCTTTCACAGTAATTTGCTGTGCGAAGGTTCCGACTGATAGGAATAGCCCGAAGAGAAGGGCGAGAACCCTAAATGGAATTCTAAATTTTACCTGCTTCATCATTTTGTTTGTATTAAAGTTAATGTTATTAGTTATTATCATTGTTATGTGAAATTCTATCTCTTGTATATTTCTTTATACTAATTTAGGTTAGTAATGAACTCTTCTGAGAGATTCACGATGCAAAAGTAGTTTTGTTTATAATAATTTGTACTTTTTTTCGGTTAAAAGCAACATTTCGTTAATGCAACCGTTTGCATTACAAAAGAATGTTATTTAAAATAGGTGAGGGTGCAATATAAGTTTGATTTGCATATCTTTGCCACCAGATATAATTACGACCATGAAAGGTAATACACCAATGACAATGAAAGACATAGCAAAGGAATTCGGTATTTCTGTGGCTACTGTCTCGAGGGCTTTGAAAGATAGTCCCAGGATTAGTGCTGTGCGACGGGAACAGATTCAGAAGTTCGCGCGCGAACATAGTTTTTCACCTAACCCCATCGCTGAATCATTACGACATAGTAAGGATGCGCCAATGAAAGTGATAGGCGTTATCATACCACAGTTTGTACACTACTATTTCGCATCTATACTTACGGGTATAGAAGAGGAAGCTTCTGCACGCGGATACCGCATTATGATAGCACAGAGTGCTGAGAAATATGAAAAGGAAGTGCGGATTTGTCAGTCGTTTTTTGAGAACAAGGTATGTGGAATCATCGTGTCGCAAGCTAAGGATACAACAAAATATGAACATTTTCAAAAACTGATTGATAATGGTGTGCCTTTGGTATTCTACGATCGTATTTGTACCGGCGTTAGTGCAAGTCGTGTTGTCGTGGACGATTATATGGGTGCTTATACAGCGGTTACCCACTTGATTGATACAGGATGTAAACGTATCGCCTTTTTTGGTTCACCTCTGACATTGGAGATATCAAAGAACAGATTTAATGGCTATAAGGATGCCTTGTTAAAGCATGGTTTGATATATGATGAATCGATTACTCGATTGTGCGACAATCGTGCTGATGCAGAGGCTATTACACCTGATTTATTGGAATTGGAAAATAGACCGGATGCTTTTTTTGCCGTTAACGACGATACTGCTATCGGTATCATGTATACAGCGAAAAGAATGGGCCTACGTGTACCCGATGACGTTTCGATATGTGGTTTCACCAACGGTAACAGGGCCATTGCCTGCGACCCGATGCTCACAACGGTTGAGCAGCGCGGCGTGATGGTAGGTGAAGAAGCTGCCAATATCTTAATTGGACATGTTGAGGGATCTATTCCTCTTGATAAAATGGAAAGAAGAGTCGTAAGAACACGGTTGGTGATAAGAGGGACTACAAAATAATATTGAATAACAGAATGATTAACTATTAATATAATGAAAACAAAACCTGATTTGAGTTTTTGGAAACTTTGGAATTTAAGTTTCGGATTCTTTGGCGTACAGATCGCTTATGCTTTACAAAGTGCGAACATCAGTAGAATCTTTGCTACACTCGGTGCAGATCCTCACAATTTAAGTTATTTTTGGATTTTGCCACCTCTGATGGGAATTGTTGTGCAACCGATTGTCGGCACGTTGAGCGACAAGACATGGTGCCGTTTCGGAAGACGCATCCCTTATTTGTTTATTGGTGCAGCTGTTGCTGTCTTGGTTATGTGTATGCTGCCGAATTCAGGCAGTTTTGGTATGACCGTTTCAACAGCGATGATATTCGGTCTTGTGGCTCTCATGTTTCTTGATACAAGTATCAATATGGCTATGCAACCGTTTAAGATGCTGGTCGGTGATGTCGTTAATGAGAAACAGAAAGGATTGGCTTATTCCATACAGAGCTTTCTTTGCAACGCAGGTTCTCTGGTAGGATATGTGTTCCCATTCTTGTTTACGATCCTCGGTATAAGTAATGTAGCGGCAAAAGGAATAGTACCTGATTCTGTGATTTATTCATTCTATATTGGTGCCGCCATTCTTATCTTATGCGTTATATATACTACGGTTAAGGTGAAGGAGATGCCTCCCAAAGAATACGCTGAATATCATGGACTTGCAAAACCTCTTGATGAAGAGAAAGTGAACATTATACAATTGCTGAAGAAAGCTCCTAAGGCATTTTGGACCGTAGGATTGGTGCAGTTCTTCTGTTGGGCCGGTTTTATGTATATGTGGACTTATACGAACGGTTCGATAGCTGCTACCTGCTGGAACACGACGGATGTGGCCTCTGAAGGATATCAGGCTGCCGGCAACTGGGTTGGCATTCTGTTTGCCGTACAGGCAATCGGAAGTGTGGCATGGGCTGTGATTTTGCCCCAGATAAGTAATCGTAAGACTGCATATTCACTGAGTCTTGTTTTAGGAGGTATTGGTTTCTGTATGGTTCCTTTCATGCATAATCAGTATATGCTTTTTATACCCTATCTATTGATAGGTTGTGCTTGGGCAGCAATGCTGGCAATGCCGTTCACTATAGTTACTAATGCACTTGACGGTAGTCACATGGGAGTATATCTGGGTCTGTTTAACGGAACGATATGTATACCTCAGATCGTTGCGGCAGCACTAGGTGGCGTATTGATGAGTTTGATAGGTAATACCCAGAGTACCATGCTGATGATAGCAGGTCTGTTCTTACTGATAGGTGCCCTGTGCGTGTTCTTTATCAAGGAGACGGTCGGCGAGAAATAACCTTTTTGGTGAAATAATTAAGGACTTCTTCTTCTTTTTTTATTTTTTGTTGTATTTTTGCAAACATAAATATAAATAAGATGAAGAAGTCCTTAATCATTATTATATTGACATTGACTTATGTGCTTAATGTTAATGCTCAGGGTGCTGATTCCCTTGCGTATAATCCTTTTCAATCGCAAAAAGAACAATCCTTTCAGTCGCCAACTGATTATGCGTCTCAATTACAGACCGGAAATCGGAAATTCTCTATTAAACAGTCGTTTAATAGAAATGCTACTTATGCAGGGCTGATTTTTATAGCAGACGGATTGATTGTCAAGGCACAGAAGAAAGATTTCCGTACCATCAAAACCTTCTTCCAACCGCACTTTAAAGAGAGTTATGACAATTATATACAGTATGCTCCTGTAGCTGCTACTTTCGCACTGAAAGCGCTGGGCGTAAAAAGTGCCAGCAGTTGGAAACGTATGACGTTGAATTCGGCCCTTTCATACATTCTTATGGCAGGATTTGTGAATGGCGTGAAATATACTTCGAAGGAGATGCGGCCTGACAATTCATCCAACAACTCATTCCCTTCCGGACATACGGCAACCGCTTTTGCCGGTGCTACTATCTTCCAAAAGGAATATGGATACTTGAGTCCTTGGTATACGGCAGGAGGTTATGCCGTCGCCACTCTTACAGGTATTACACGTATCATGAATAACCGCCACTGGATCAGTGATGTACTGGTTGGTGCCGGACTCGGTATCGTTTCTACGGATCTTGGATATATGTTGGGCGACTTGATTCTTAAAGGCAAAGGTGTACAGCATAAAGCAATGAATGATATTCCTGATATTTCTGAAAACGGGTCTTTCTTAAGTCTCACCGTCGGTTCCAGTTTCGGTTCAGGACACCTTACAGCGCCTGATGTATATGATCAATATAAAGATGATATGACACCGAACGGCCATGCTATGAACCTCGTCCTTCAGACAGGACGTTCTTCATCTGTTAATATAGAGGGAGCCTATTATCTTAATAAATATTTCGGCGTAGGTGGACGTCTCAAGGCATCAGCTCTGCCAGTCGCCGTAGAATCCTTTAATTCCGATTTTAATTATAATGTGGAGACGGGTGGAAGCCTAATGCCAGAAAATTTGTTTAAGTTGGAAGGCCTGGAATCAAGTCATTTGGGTATGATAGATGTTTCAGTCGGTGCTTACGCCTCGTTGCCAATAGGTAGAAGACTGAGAGTAGGAACAAAATTACTGGTAGGAAACCGTCTGACGACAGATTATAGCGTAGATGCCATTTTCAGTTGTACAAATACTGTTACAAAGAATTTGCTGGATGACTATATAGGAAGCGCGGCTGACACGAAAGGTGACATTACGCATGACGAGATAGATCCGAATCTCTATCATAATTCTGATTTCATGGAAATTAAAGCAAATAATGCACTCACTATAGGTACAGGTCTTTCGCTTACTTATGCTGTGAAAAAGGATGTCTCGTTTATGTTAAACTTGGATTACGACTATGCCAATCCAAAATATACATTCGTATTACATAATAGATATTCTACAGACGTAACAAACGCAGGCGTAATAGATGATACATTTGAGGAAAAAACAAGGATGAATTTCTTAAATCTTAATTTCGGTATGAGTATCGTATTGTAAAAAACTCCCTTTTTAATAGCCAGCGTGCAAACGGTTGCATTAATTGTAATCGAATTTTGTTATATAATATGTGGTTTCCATTTCGTTTTTATTGTACTTTTACGGCATAATTTCTTAAACAATGCTTATGAAAGTTCAATTTAGCATAGAATACCGAACATCATTTGGTGAAGAATTATTTATAAATATTCTCCTCCATAAAAATGAAAAAGGAAAGACCGAAGAAAAAGTCGTAAAAATGATGACGACAGATGGTCTGCAATGGAATACTGAAATAGTATTTGACGCAAAATCAGTAGATTATGTTGATTATTACTATTGTGTGAATCATAACGGAGAAGATGGACGTAGTGAATGGACTGTAGTCCCTCATCGCCTTGATATTAACAACAAATATGCTCTCATATACAAAACAAATGATATATGGATAGATAATCCGATAGACTCTTATTTGTATAGTTCAGCTTATACCGACTGTGCTGTAGGAGAACGACTAAGACCAAGTGATCTTGTGGATTATAATCATACGATTTGTTTAAAGGTACGTGCAACGCAGTTGCGCAAAGGCGATTGTCTGGCTATTGTTGGCGATGATAAACTGTTGGGCGAATGGAATACCCGTAATGCGTTACCGATGACCGAACATCATTGCAATGAGTGGATTGTCACGTTGGATGCAGATAAATTATCACGTCCTATTATTGAATATAAGTTTATCGTTCTGAATAAGAAGGACATTTCCAACATCATTTGGGAGAACGGTATAAACCATACTCTTGATATTAATGTCAGTAAACCGCAGACGGTGGAAGTCTTTGAGATACCACCCGTCGATTTCCCAATCGCAAAATGGAAAATAGCCGGGTCGGTAATACCCGTATTCTCTATAAGAACAAAAGACAGTTTCGGTGTAGGCGACTTCGGTGACCTGAAAAAGATGATAGACTGGGTAGCACTTACGCATCAGAAGATCTTACAGGTATTGCCAATCAATGATACTACCCAGACATGTACTTGGAGAGATTCATATCCATATAGTTGCATCAGTATTTTTGCTTTGCATCCCCAATATGCTGACTTTCATGCATTACCGTCGATAACAGATGAAAAAGCAAAGGCTAAATTTGATAAAATAAAAAAAGAACTGAATGCTCTCCCACAGATCGATTATGAACGTGTGAATGAGGCAAAAAGGGAATATCTTGCCATTCTTTTCGAACAGGAGGGTAAGAAAATGATGCAATCGAAAGAATATAAGACCTTCTTTTCAGAAAATAAAGAATGGCTTGTCCCTTATGCCCAATACCGTTATCTGAGTAAATTATATAAGAATTCCGACTTTAATAAATGGCCCGACCACCATGTATTTGATGAAAAAGAACGCACTGCATTGGAATCAACGCGTGGAAATATGTACAAGAATGTGGCAATCTATTATTTTGTGCAGTTCATCCTTAATACTCAGATGGAGGCTGTACATGATTATGCCAGAAGTAAAGGCGTAATCCTAAAAGGCGATATACCTATTGGCGTAAACCGTTGCGGATGCGATGTATGGACAGAACCTACATACTTTAACCTTAACGGTCAGGCAGGTGCCCCGCCAGATGCTTTTTCTACAAATGGACAGAATTGGGGATTCCCTACTTACAATTGGGACGAGATGTTAAAGGATGATTGTAGATGGTGGGTAAGACGCTTTTCCAACATGGCCAAATTCTTTGATGCATATCGTATCGATCATGTATTGGGATTCTTCCGTATATGGGAGATTCCAATCGATGCAGTTCATGGCCTGTTAGGTCAGTTTGCCCCGTCGCTAGCCATGACAAAAGAAGAAATAGAGGCTTATGGCTTGCATTTCCAGGAAAAACTGTTTACCGAACCTTTTATTGCTGATTGGGTGGTAAACAAAATATTCGGCAAACATGCCGACGAGGTCTGTGCCAAATATCTTGAGCATACCCATGATGATATGTATAGGATGAAAGTGGAATACAATACGCAGAGAAAAGTTGAAGCCGCCTTTGAAGGTAAGACTTCTGCCGATGATGTATGGATAAGAGACGGACTGTATGCATTGATAAGTAATGTGCTTTTCCTGCGCGACCATAAGAATCCCAATAAATATCATCCTCGGATTTCGGTGCAGTACGACTTTGTTTATCAGGCATTGTATGATAGTGACAAGTTCATATTCAATAAAATATATAATGACTATTATTATCGCCGTAATAATCAGTTCTGGTACAAGGAAGCTATGAAAAAACTTCCGAAACTGGTGCAGGCAACACGTATGTTGGTTTGTGCGGAAGATTTGGGCATGGTTCCCGACTGTGTATCTTGGGTAATGAACGAACTGCGTATACTGAGTCTTGAACTGCAGTCTATGCCAAAAGATTCGCATGTCCGCTTCGGACATCTCTCACAGAACCCATATCGTTCTGTATGCACCATATCATCACATGATACAGCCACCCTGCGTCAGTGGTGGGACGAAGACAATGCTCGTACACAAGAGTATTATAGTACCATGCTGTACCGTGGCGGAGATGCTCCACATCCATTACCGGGTTGGTTGGCTAAAGATATCATATCCCGTCATCTTACATGTCCCTCAATGCTTTGCATTCTGACATTGCAGGACTGGTTGGCCATCGACGACAAGTTGCGCCTGCCCGACCAGAATGGGGAACGTATCAATATTCCGGCGAATCCACATCATTATTGGCGTTACAGAATGCACTTGAATGTGGAAGACTTGATTGGTAACAAAGAATTCAATAACGATATAACAGAATTAATATCTCAAAGCTCAAGAAAATAATTAATAATACATTAAAAAGAAAAATGAAAAAGATTGTCACTATCATTACATTTATGCTATTACCGTTGATGGCAATGGCGCAAGAGGTAAAATCTCCTGATGGCAATGTGAGCCTGAAATTTTATCTTGATAATGGTCGTCCTACTTATGAGATGACTTACAAAAAGAAGGCTGTTATCAAACCTAGTCATCTGGGACTTGAACTGGCAAAAGACAAACATGCCAGCAAGGGCATGAACGAAACTGACCTGATGGATGGTTTTACTGTTGCTGATACAAATACTTCCACTTTCGACGAGACCTGGAAACCTGTATGGGGTGAGACATCCACAATTCGTAATCATTATAACGAACTGGCCGTAACCCTTCATCAGGCGGCGAACAATCGTAATATGATAATCCGTTTTCGCGTTTACGATTACGGAATGGGATTGCGTTATGAATTTCCACAGCAGAAAGATCTGAATTATTTTATTATAAAAGAAGAACATACACAGTTTGCTATGGCAGGCGACCATAAAGCATGGTGGTTGCCGGGAGATTACGATACACAGGAGTATGAAACGGTAACATCTAAGTTGTCACAGATACGCGGATTGATGAAGTCGGCCGTAACGGACAATTCTTCTCAGACTACTTTTTCGCCGACAGGTGTGCAGACAGCCCTACAGATGAAGACCGACGACGGACTGTATCTGAATATCCATGAAGCAGCCTGTGTGGATTATCCTACGATGAGTCTTAATCTTGATGATAAGAATATGATATTCGAGTCATGGCTTACACCCGATGCCCAAGGGATGAAAGGATATATTCAGACACCATTCAATACACCTTGGCGTACGGTTATGGTAAGTGACAACGCACGTGACATGTTGTCGTGCAAACTGACTCTTAATCTGAATGAACCATGCGCTTATCAAGATGTGTCTTGGATCCATCCCGTAAAATATTGCGGTGTATGGTGGGAGATGATTGTAGGTAAGAACCAGTGGAGTTATACTTATGACTTGCCTTCTGTCCGACTGGGCGTGACAGATTATACAAAGTGCAAACCTCATGGCGTACATGGAGCTAACAATGAGGAAGTAAAGAAATATATAGATTTCGCAGCCAAAAACGGACTGAGTGAGGTGTTGGTTGAAGGATGGAACATAGGCTGGGAAGACTGGATCGGACATTCTAAGTTTGATGTATTCGATTTCGTCACTCCTTATCCGGATTTCGATATCAAGATGCTCAACGACTATGCCCATTCCAAAGGCGTTAAGATTATGATGCATCATGAGACATCCGGTTCAGCCATGAATTACGAGCGTCACATGGAAGATGCCTATAGTCTGATGAACAAATATGGCTACGATGCAGTGAAGAGTGGTTATGTAGGTGATATCATACCTAGAGGTGAACACCACTATGGACAGATTATGAACAACCATTATCTCTATGCAGTGAAAAAAGCCGCCGATCATCACATTATGGTAAATGCCCATGAGGCGACTCGTCCTACAGGATTGTGTCGTACATATCCTAACCTTATCGGTAATGAAAGTGCTCGCGGTACGGAGTATGAATCTTTTGGCGGCAGTAATCCCGACCATACAGTTGTATTGCCTTTCACCCGTCTGCAAGGTGGTCCGATGGATTATACTCCCGGCATATTCGAAACACAGTTGAAAACATGGTCGAATAACACTTCTTATGTACACACTACGCTCTGTGGTCAACTGTCACTTTATCTCGTGATGTACAGTCCTCTGCAGATGGCTGCCGACTTACCTGAAAACTACGAGAAATTTGATGATGCTTTCCAATTCATACGTGATGTAGCAGTAGATTGGGATGATAGTAAATATATCGAAGCAGAACCGGGCGACTATATCACAGTGGCACGTAAAGCAAAAGGAACAAATAATTGGTTCGTTGGCGGTAAATGTGACGAGAATGGTCATGAGGCTGTCGTAAAACTCGATTTCCTCGACAAAGGCCGTACCTATAAATGTGATATTTATCAGGATGCCAAAGATGCGGATTATAAAAATAACCCGAAGGCTTATGTCATCTCTCACCGTACAGTGAAAAAAGGAGATGTTATCAAGATTAAAGAGGCACACGGCGGAGGTTTCGCGATGTCCCTGTTTGCAAAATAAAGAGAGAAGCGGGACGAAATTCCCGCTTTCTTTTTCTAATAACATAAGTAGTAGATATGATAACTAAAAGAATATTGTTTACGAGTCTGTTAACTATATTGGCTGCGCATCTTCTGAACGCACAGGAATTTAATGAATTGATTTATGGCCAACAGAAGTCTACGTTCAGACTCTTTGCACCAAACACGGCAAAGAAGGTATTCGTTCGTCTGTATACAGAAGGTATGGGTGGAAAACCTTTCAAAACTGTTAGGATGAAGAAAACGGCTGACGAGCGGTGGACCGCAGAAGTAAAAGGCAATCTGGTTGGCAAGTTTTATACATTCGATATCTCTGATAATAAGAAAGATTGGAAAGAAACACCTGGTGTGTTTGCCAAAGCAGTAGGCGTAAACGGAAAGAGAGCCGCTATAGTGGATTTGTCGACGACAAATCCTGATGGATGGAATGAAGACAGACGACCTGCCGTGAAGTCGCCGGCCGACCTTGTAATCTACGAACTTCATCATCGTGACTTTTCAATAGATTCGTCATCCGGACTGGTATATAAAGGTAAGTTTCTTGCATTGTCTGAAAAGAAATCAGTAGAATATCTGAAAAGACTGGGCGTGAATGCCATACATATTCTTCCTTCTTTCGATTATGCTTCTGTAGATGAGACGAAATTGGATAAACCTCAATATAACTGGGGATATGATCCTGTAAACTATAATGTGCCGGAAGGTTCTTATGCCACCGATCCTTATCATCCTGCAGTGCGTATCAAAGAGTTTAAAACGATGGTGCAGACACTGCATAAGGCTGGCATAAGAGTTATACTTGATGTGGTCTACAATCACACTTTCAACATCGACCAGAGCGGATTCCAGAGAACATATCCTGATTATTTCTACCGCAAGACACCGGATGGCAAATATTCTGACGGTTCAGGCTGTGGTAACGAGACAGCAAGTGATAAACCGATGATGCGTGAGTTTATGATCGAATCTGTGAAATACTGGATCAATGAATATCATATAGACGGATTCCGGTTTGATCTGATGGGTGTGCACGACATAGAGACGATGAATCGGATTCGTGCTGCCGTAGACCAGATAGACCCATCTATATTCATATACGGTGAAGGATGGAGCGCCGGTAGTTGCGCTTATCCACAGGATAAGTTGGCCATGAAAGCCAACATACAGCAGATGCCACGTATCGCTGCATTCTCGGATGATATGCGTGATGCACTTCGAGGTCCTTTCAATGACGATCATAAAGGTGCTTTCCTTGCGGGAATCGCCGGAGAGGAGGAAAGTCTGAAGGCTGGTGTCGTAGGAGCCATTATGCATCCCCAGGTTGATTACACGAAAGTGAATTACAGCAAGAAGCCGTGGACAGATGAACCGACTCAACAGATAAGTTATGTCAGTTGCCATGATGATATGTGTCTTGTAGACAGGTTAAAATCAAGTATTCCCGATATCAGCGAGGAAGAATTGATTCGTCTTGACGAACTTGCCCAGACGGCTGTATTTACATCCCAAGGTATACCTTTTATATTGAGTGGGGAAGAGATGCTGAGGGATAAAAAAGGTGTTCACAACAGTTTTAATTCTCCTGACAGCATTAATCATCTTGACTGGACACATCTTGAGAAATATCCGCAGGTATTCGACTATTACAAAAACCTGATACAGTTGCGTAAGAATCATCCGGCTTTTCGTATGGCAAACGCTGACGATGTAAGAAGTAATCTGGAATTCATACCGACACAGTCGTGTGTGGTAGCCTTCAGATTAAAGAACAACGCCGGCGGGGATGCATGGAATGAAATACTTGTCGTTTTCAATGGGAACAAACAATCTGTAGAAGTGAATATACCACAAGGTAAATATACCGTAGTGGGATGTGACGGGACTATAAATGAGGATGGATTAGGAACAATAAGCGGTGGAACGATTGTCGTGAATCCACAGTCCTCTTTGATTTTGCATAATTAAAAATATAATGATATGAAAAAATCCGTTTTATTAGCGAGTTTATTATTAAGTACTTTATCTATGAATGCATCAGTAAAGATAGATCGTATCGAACCAACCGACTGGTATGTGGGGATGAAAGATGCTTCACTGCAGTTGATGGTGTATGGTAAAAATGTGCAGAGTGCAAATGTTACAACTGATTATGCCGGAGTTAGGATAGACAGTTTGGTAAAATTGGACTCTCCCGATTATTTACTGGTTTATCTGAACCTCAATGATGCCAAGGCAGGTGTGATGACACTCGATTTTACCACCAAAGAAGGTAAGACGAAAGTGAAATATCAGTTGAAGAACAGAACGATGAGAGGTGAAGAACATCAGGGATTCACAAGTGCGGACGTCCTTTATATGTTGATGCCCGACCGTTTTGCCGACGGCAATACGAAGAATGACCAGTTAAAAGGTATGAACACATACAAATGCGACCGCACTCAACCGAGTCTGCGCCATGGTGGTGACCTGGCAGGTATCCGCCAGCATTTAGACTATTTCAATCAGTTGGGTGTAACGGCACTATGGTTTACACCGGTACTGGAAAACAATTCGCCGGACGATCCTCATGGTTACAGTACATATCATGGATATGCCACTACCGATTATTATCGTGTAGACCCCAGATTCGGCACCAACGAGGAGTATCGGCAGTTGATAGCTGATGCTCATCAGCATGGACTGAAAGTGGTGATGGATATGATATTCAACCACTGCGGTTTCGAACATCCATGGATTAAGGATATCCCCTCAAAGGATTGGTTCAATTCGCCTGAATGGTTGTACGATTCCAAATCCAAAGACAAGTATCTGCAGACCAGTTATCGTCTAACCCCGATTGTAGATCCGTATGCGAGCGAAATAGACAAGAAGGAAACTGTAGACGGATGGTTCGTCACTTCTATGCCCGACCTGAACCAACGTAACATACATGTTATGAAATACCTGATCCAGAACAGTGAATGGTGGATCGAAACAGTAGGTATCGACGGTATTCGTATGGATACATACCCATACGCGGATTTTGATGGTATGGCAGGATGGATGAAGACACTTAACAACGAATATCCCAACTTTAATGTAGTGGGGGAGACCTGGGTTACAGAACCGGCTTATACAGCTACATGGCAGAAAGACAGTAAACTGGCCAAGAAGAACAGTAACCTGAAAACGGTGATGGACTTCAGCTTCTATGATAAACTATCAAAGGCTAAAAATGAAGAGACCGATGGTTTTGAAACTGGTCTGCAACGTATCTACAACAGTTTTGTATACGATTATCTTTATCCTAATCCTCAGAATGTGATGGCTTTCATAGAAAATCATGACACGGACAGATTCTTGGGTGATGGTAAAGATATTGATATGTTGAAACAGGCTTATGCACTGTTGCTTACCACACGTCGCATACCTCAGTTGTATTACGGTACTGAAGTCTTGATGAACGGTACAAAGGCAGTAACCGACGGTAATGTGCGCAAGGATTTCGTTGGTGGATTCCCTGGTGATAAACGCAGCACCTTTACGAAAGAGGGACGTACCGCAGAAGAGAATGAGATGTTTGACTGGCTGAGCCGTCTGTTAAACTGGCGTAAAGGCAATACCGTAATCAGTGAAGGAACCATGAAGCAGTTTATGCCTCACGATGGTATCTATGCTTTTGCTCGTCAGAAAGACGGAAAAACAATATTGACGGTGCTCAACGGAACGACAAAGGCGGCCACATTCGACATCCGCAGATATGCCGAAGTGATAGGTGATACCAAGCAAGGCACTGATATACTGACAGGTAAAACTATTGATCTGACCGGTAAGACATTGAAGATGAAAGCGAGAGAGTCGCTCATTATCGAGTTATAATTCATACTCAATCATACAAGAAGCCCTCGGAACATTCGTTACGGGGGCTTCTTCTGTAATATGAACAGTTGTGAAAGTCGTATTACGACAGAATCACTGTCTTCTGCTTTTGAAAAACTGTTCAAAGAAATCCATTTGGCGTTGGTTTTGTACCTTGTCAAGATGGAATCCTTCGCGCATAATCATCACAGTAGGTTTCCCTTGTTGGTAGAGCGTCCAATACGGTAGAGTTTCACTGTTAGGATTGCCAGTTTTTGTAAAGTTGATCCAGTAGCGCGACATGATTTGTTGCATGTGTTTCTCCGTGTCGGTCATCTTTCCGCCATTAAAAGTGTATCCATAGACGAATGGCATCTCTGCCACATGGCTGGCTCCGCCCTGACGACTCCTGATAATCGTATTCTCGGAATCCTGATCAAAGTAATACATATATACATGTCCTTTGCCCGTTTTACTTTGAAGGTTTGCCCATGCGTAAGTACCCCATGCGAAACTGCCATCGCGGAAAATATCAGACATGGCAAAATAGACTTCCTGTTCATTTGTTGCTGGATATAGGGCCAATAGACTGTCGCTCCATTCACCATAGACTGAACGCTCGTGTGCCTTGTATGCTTCTACCGGCATCGGACGCGCGAACATAGATCCTTCGTCTGAATTGGTTCCGATAAGAACATTGACATCGTTGTATTTACCAGCCTCGTATAGTTTGTATTGATCGCCAGTAATAGCATAACCATCTACGACGGGCCAGAAAACCTCTGCTTGTGAACTGTCGATAAGTGTCATAAATGGGACTTGGCGCATCTGTTTGATATTATTCTTTCTCAAACATTTTTGGAAGTTCATACCTACTTGTTCCGCTGACTTTGAGGTGCATATTGCCGTATTGCCCCCACGTTGGTCAGAAATAGGCCAGAAAGAACTTCCGCTCTCACAAATTGCGGCGCGGAATAATCCTTTGCATAGCGGTGACGCACAGAGAATACTGACAGATATTCCACCTGCAGATTCTCCTGCAATGGTAACCTTGTCGGGGTCTCCACCGAAGGATGCAATATTATCATGAATCCATCTTAATGCCATGATCTGATCGAGTATACCATAGTTGCCCGAAATACCTCTTTTTGTTTCTTTGCTTAGTTGGGGATGATTCATAAACCCTAGTGGCCCCAGCCGATATTCGATGCTGACATACACGATGCCATCGCGTACAAAACTCTCTTGTGTTCCGCTATATGAACCTGTTCGGAAGGCGCCGCCATGTATCATCACAAACACAGGCAATTTGTCTGAAGTGCTCTTTGCGGGTGTTTCAACACTCAGGTACAGGCAGTCTTCGCTCATCTTGATGTCATTGCCGTTCTGATTGGGATCTATGGGTTGAGGAGGACGATTTCCCCATTTGTCTGCTTTATATGTTCCTATCCATGGCTTTTTGGCTACAGGTGCCTTCCAACGCAGTTCACCTACAGGCGCTTCTGCATAAGGAATGTTCTTGTAGAGAGCAAACCCGTTTGCTTCTACACCTTCAATTTTTCCTTGAGCCACTGTGGTGCTCAACAGTTGTGCCTCTGCTGGCACGGTCATTGCCATTGTTGCGATGACTGATAAGATCAATTTTTTCATATACTTTATATTAGATTTTTTTATTCCTTCATACATGTAACGTGTTGATAGTATTATAATAGGATGCAAAATTAGTGTTTTTTTTGTTATACAATAAATATTTTACTTTTTATTTATTACATAATGTCATATATCCTTTTTATTTCTTACTTTATAGGTATTTATTCATGTGTCTTTATCCGTTTTCATTTCCGCGTCGTGCGAGAAAATTTCCCTTGTGCGCAAATTTATTTTGGCGACGCGCAATTTTTCCCGCGCGGCGGTGTAGAAATACCCGCGCACGGTTTGCAAGAAAAGGCATCATGCGTAGGGTTACGTAGGGCTATGTAGTA
>OBMA010000247.1_pt1 | contig 30311 bp, 15 predicted proteins | sample 1539141 | NCBI WGS metagenome assembly OBMA01 (sample SAMEA3991484, study PRJEB22521) | metagenome | biome: anthropogenic terrestrial biome; feature: sewage plant; material: raw primary sludge | place: Sweden | collected 2012-09-26
CCCTGGTTATATCTACGACCGCAATGGTGTGCTTCTGCAATAATCGGTAGAAAACTTCGTGTGATCAACCATATATATTATACAGCGCTTCAGATGACTTCGGATAAACACCTTTTTGTGCTGATTCACGGGCTATGGGGTAACTATACTCATATGGAATCTATGAGGACAATTTTATCCACTACATTAAAAAAGGAAGATGTTAACGATGATATGATATATTTTTTACCAAAGCAGAATGCCATGTTTAAGACGTTTGATGGTATCGAAATCATTGGGTACAGGACATTGATTGAAGTTTGTGAATTTATCCGAGATTATAAAGACGGGAAAATCACCAAACTAAGCGTAATGGGATATTCGCAAGGCGGATTAGTGGCCCGATTTATGATCGGTAAGATGTTGACCGAATTTAAAGAACTGTTCGAGGATATTGAACCACAATTATTCATTACAATGGCAACGCCTCATTTGGGGGTAGAGTTTTACAATCCTACGGGCATAGCATATAAAAGTGCGTTATATAGTGCGCTGAGGACCTTGGGATCTACTATTTTAGGTAAAAGTGGGAGAGAAATGTTTATCGCAAATTCTAGTAACAATATATTGGTGAAATTGAGCCAGGGTGAGTACCTTGAAGCACTCTCGCTATTTAAATGGAGGATAGCGTTTGCGAATGTCAAAAATGACCGTACGGTAGCCTTCTATACGGCGTTTATTACGGATTGCGACCCATTTATAGATTTTGACAACAAATTGAAATATACATTCGAAGAAAAGATTCCGGGATCTGGCTATAAAGGAATATTGCCTAAGATTGTCGACCTAAACGCTTTAAACGTTAACAGCCATGCTCCTACTAAACCGACCAAGACTTATAAAAAGTGGGGACGCACTATTCTTATTATACTAGTTGCAACATTCTTAATTCTCCCAATAGCCCTGGTTATGAATGGCCTGGGAACCGCTTATAGTTATATTGTTACTTGCAAGTACCGCAAAATGCTCTCTAATGGCATTCTTCACAATGAGGTCAGAGGAAAATTAGGATTGACGGAGCAACTGAAAGGCTATGTTACAGATGCATACGGGTCCATCATAAATTCGGCTTTAGATATGGATGCGAACTATGAAGCAAGTAATAGTAATCTTGTAAACGAAGAAGAGCTTCCTTGGAAGGAATTTATCCAAAAATACACAACTATAAATGATGGTGTTTGGAAATCTAAATTTAAAAAACTGCCTTTTGATGAAAACCGAAAGGTTATTTTGAGAAATCTAAACAAATTGAAATGGATTAGAGTTCCAATATACATAAAGGCTGTAAATGCGCATGGCGTGATTGTGGCACGTAGAGGAATGGACGAGAATACAGCAGCTACTGGGATTGCTTGTATCGAATTTACGGCCCAATTACTAGCATACTTGATGCACAAGAGTAATTGAGCACTTGATTTACACGAAATAGTATATATTTTTGAATGAACACTCTCATGTGATTAAAATGTATTACTACCACTAATGCTTGAAGGGAATTGATAGACTCGTTTTATAGTGGGGGAAAAAGAAAAGAAGAGGATGGTACCCGAATAGTTACTGACAAAAATAAAGAACTCCTCATAGGGGGCTCGAACCCCTGACATTTCGGTATCCTTGCTTAAGCAAATGCGCTTAAAAGCCGAACGCTCTACCAACTGAGCTAACAAGGATGAGTTCTTCGGAGCGTCCTAAATAAAGATTTCTATAGATAGTGGGTATTTAACTTAGGTTATTTAAAGTAATTAACTACCGAAAAGGATACATTGCTAAACTATTTGATAAATGTTGAGGTATAATTTTTATAAAGGAAATAATTTTGGATAGAGTATGTTGGAATAGGAATCAAGTATTATTTATCGACTAGCATTCATATTATTAATATAGTATCATATGCGGCGTAAAAAGATAACCCTAAAGATGAGAAACAGTCATCAGATTTAATGGGAGCTGGATTGCAAGGATATATAATGTAATAATATAATGACTATTATCATAAAGAACAGAAGAAGAATATCAATATTATTAGAAAGAGATATGGATACTCTTTTGGTGGATTTCAATTCTCGAGGGGAACTTTCATATATTTTGTGTATCTAATATTATAGCCTTTAGCAACGGTAGAAGCCCAATAATAATCATTCATTACCTCATGGTAGAGCCTATGATTTGGTTACTTCTAGGGAAGCGTACACAAATCAAATTCGTCACACGTTTCCAATTTGCAAACCTCATATGATAAGGTTTCCAGCAACGCCAACTTTCAACGGATAATACACCTGTTTTATCAGCTGCTCCAGAGAATCATCATCATCGTATCTGCTCAATTACTGTCGTCACAGAATGGACCGTACTTATAGCGATATAATCACTCCGAATCAAGCCAAGCCATCTAGTTGGTCATTTTTAGGACGCCCGACTATAATGTCGTCGATGTATTTTCAATCAGATACTCAACCAACAATTTTATAGTATATATCACCATTGAGAAGCCCTTCACGTAGTTGAAACAGTATACTAACCCAACAATCTCGTATGTTTTTTGATACACCAATCACGTCTCGCAATTTTTCACCGCCACACATTCTGTGGGGGAAGAATACTTCTACTTGGACTAAATTCTACATCAAGTTTTGAAAAATTCCAACCCACAGGCAACATTCATTCTAATGAACAGGGTGAATTCTGCGACCACTATCGTACGAAGAGCATTCATATTTGTACAAAACATTTCAAACGTTTGTTCCGTTTCATTTGTTGCCAATTTGGTTCAAGAAAACTTTAGAAATCAATTGCAGCAATTTTCAAACTGTTCTCTATAAAGTATGAAGAATATTGAACCTTGAATATAATGGAAGAATATCTGCAGATTTATTTGAAGCAGTGAACACTCTGACCTACAGATTAAAGGAAGACGATATAAAGGTAATGACAGACTAACTTGGCAGTTTATCTAAAAAACTTTTCGGAGAACTCAGTTGCTTACACCAGCAATACTGTGGTAGAAGAAATATTACTTGGTATTCAAGCCATCTACGAGGAAGGAAAAATTATAAAAAACACGAGTACAATAACACGAAGGGAATAAATAAAAATGTCATATGTTCATAACAAGTGCACAGATCGCCCTGCTGATTATGTTACGGATAACAAGATAGAATATCCTTTGGAGCTCGACAATTCTACATAGTATTATATTTTTCTCTTCTTCTTTTCTTTGTTCATTTCCATTGTCATATTTACGTATTTGCTGATGATTGTTGGCATTCCATAATATAGATAACATTATGATAATAATTTCGTCTAACAATCTGTATCATCTTATCAAACCATACATAGCAATATACTACTGATTTAAAACCAGCTAATACAAGATATTTGATCTCTATTTCAAACAAAGGATTTCAAATGTTCTTCAATATGGTCTTCTTTTTTCATTTATTTTTTTTGATTAATATTTTGTTGAAAAGTAAAAGTTTTGAGACATGCAACTTGTATTTCTCAGAAGTGAATAAAAATAAATATATGAGATTTAAGATAGAAAAAACAAATCATCTTTAAAAACTTTCTTTCCTAGTATAGCCACTTTTTATAGTTACAATTGTAAAGAACTGCCTATAAACAATAAGTCTGTCTGCCATATCTACGTTATTATTTAATTTCACTAAATAACCGCCCAGAAAATCGTACAGTGTGATTTTCTTTGGTCATCTAATATTTCCCAATGAGGTAAAAGGTAAATAAGCTTGAGAATCTTTAAGAGGAAACAAATACAAAAATATTATTAAAGTCGAATACCTGGTTTTTTCACAGAACAATAGCAAACATACGAACAAACGGCTATTACCGAGAATAATTATTTTAAGGACTAATTAGAGCATTTTAATAGGCTATTTTTAATCATCAGATATAGCATTCTGGCATTAGAATTCAAAGGTTTCATTTTGGATTCACTACTTTTGATGTTGAAATGGAGACAGCAACTTCTTCCCCTTTGCCCATTAAATCGAGGAGAAACAGCGAAAATTCTGGGTCTACTACAGTTATACCGCATATGAACCCTTCTTTAGCAACACCGTTGACTGTGTCGACCATGGTAAATCAATCAAATTCTAAAGAATTTATGAAGTTGACCCCAGTTCGTATTAGAGATTTTGGTTCTCCTTTGAAAAACGTGTCCACTAATTACCATTTTTTAGACTCAGAAAATGGTAAAGGTAACACAATGGATAATATGTATAGAGAAAATTTCATTCTTATTTCAAAGGATCTAGAGAAATTACTGGAGAATCTCAATGTCATATATCAAAATATTGGGTATTCTAATACGGAAATTATCACCAAGGAGAAAATCATATTCACCACTATATCTAATTCCATAAAACAATTTTTTGAGCAAGCTGACGAAGAATTGAAAAGACTGTCCGCAGAGAACGGAATTGAACAGGATATTCTAAATAACATTCTAGAGAGAATAAATGACCCAAGTGGCATAAAGACTATTCCTGACTTATACATTAGAAATGCTATTCTACTGCAAGAAAGTAAAACTGTGCCACAGTCACCGAAAAAGCCACTTTCCTTACTAAGCAAAAAAGCAGCATTAGATACAGCAAAAAAATTTGTCCTAGGAAGTTTTTTACCCAGGCTCCGCGACTATTTAAAATCCTTAATCACTCTAAAACACCTCATACAATCTGTAAAAGAAAACCTTCCTGGATTGACAGAAGCAGATAACGAGGCTATCGCCGAGTTTCCAGAATTAAGCACATTAACCGCATATTTGTCACAAATAGAAAATGGTAAAGGCGATATTGGTTTGTCCATGAAATTTATTATAGATAATAGAAAAGATATTTTAAAGGGATCGGCATTTAAAACTATTAACGAAGAATCTGTGAAACACATGAATGAAGTCATAAAAATTTACGAGGAAGAATACGAGAGGAGGTTTAAAAGCGTACTCACAAAAAAGGTTAGTATTTCATCAATATGTGAACAACTTGGAACTCCCCTAGCAACGTTAATCGGTGAAGATTTTGAACAAGATCTAAGATCATATGGAGAAGAGGAAAACTCCACATCAGAAATACCAAATTTCCACCCGGTAGACAGAGAAAGAATGTCTAAAATTGATACTACATTGGAAAAACTGCAAGCTATCCATAAGGAAAGAGCAGACAAAAAGAGGCTCCTGATGGAACAATGCCAAAAACTTTGGACAAGGCTAAAAATTTCTCAAGAATACATAAAGACTTTTGTGCGTAACAATTCAAGCTTATCAACCGAGTCCTTAGGTAGAATCTCTAAAGAAGTAATGCGACTTGAAGCAATGAAAAAAAAACTAATAAAAAAACTTATATCAGATTCCTGGGACAAAATTCAGGAATTGTGGCGTACGTTACAGTATTCAGAAGAAAGTCGGTCTAAATTCATCATTGTATTTGAAGAACTAAGGAACAGTGCAACAACTTTACAGGAAGATGAGCTTCTTCTAGAAACTTGCGAAAATGAGCTAAAAAGACTAGAAGAAAAACTGACCCTTTATAAGCCAATTTTAAAATTAATATCAGATTTTGAATCTTTACAAGAAGATCAAGAATTTTTGGAAAGAAGTTCAAAAGACTCTTCACGGCTTTTGTCTAGAAATTCTCATAAGATATTACTAACTGAAGAAAAAATGAGGAAAAGGATAACAAGACACTTTCCTCGAGTCATCAATGATTTAAGAATTAAATTAGAAGAGGCCGATGGTCTATTTGATCAACCTTTTTTGTTCAAAGGTAAGCCACTTTCAGAAGCAATTGACATTCAGCAACAGGAAATCGAAGCAAAATATCCAAGATGTAGAGTTAGAATGCAGAGATCTAAAAAGGGAAAATGTGGTGCGAACAAAGAGAATAAAGTCATAAAAAACACTTTCAAGGCCACAGAAAGTTCCATCAGGGTACCGATTGGTTTGAATTTAAATGATGCCAATATTACTTATAAAACGCCTTCAAAGAAAACAATACAAGGCTTAACAAAGAATGATCTATCCCAAGAGAACTCGCTTGCTCGTCATATGCAAGGAACAACGAAGTTATCTAGTCCGAACAGAAGAGCAACAAGATTACTAGCACCCACAGTAATATCTAGGAATTCCAAAGGGAATATAGAGAGACCTACCTTAAATAGAAACAGATCATCCGATCTTTCATCATCGCCTAGGATAAATCATACGCATGGCGAACATGCAGTAAAACCACGCCAATTGTTTCCTATCCCGCTGAACAAAGTCGACACTAAGGGTAGTCATATCCCTCAATTAACTAAAGAAAAGGCTTTAGAACTTCTTAAAAGGTCGACTGGCACCACGGGTAAGGAGAATGTACGAAGCCCGGAACGCAAAAGCTCATTAGAAGATTACGCACAAAAATTGAGCAGTCCTTATAAAGAACCTGAGCACAGCATATATAAACTTTCCATGTCGCCAGAAGGTAAATTTCAATTAAACATTCAACAAAAAGATATTGAAAGCGGATTTGATGATACCAGTATGATGGAAGATGAAAATGATAAGGATTTTATTACATGGAAAAATGAGCAAGTTTCGAAATTGAATGGATTCTCCTTTACAGATATTTGAATTTCTTAAAAGCGCATTCATTTAACCCTCTGATCTCTTATTTATTTTTTTTGTGGTTTTTTTTTTTCACATCACTTTCTAGCCTTCGCTACATTGTCTCTTTCTTTCTTTCTTTCATTCTATCATTCTCCCTTTCCTTTATCCATTGCACCGTGACTCTGGATTAATATGGACATAATAAAATTTGTAATATTCAATATAATCATGTAAGCATTCCAAGTAAATACGCAGGTTGGCTAGTCTAAATCGAAAATGTATCATTACTACCATACTATATATCTACGTATTGTAATTGTGTAGGTATATACTAATCATTTACCAATGTTTAGGTTCCATGCCTTCTGGTGGTGAAGTTTTAACCGTTCCCTTAGATACGTCTTCCCAGTCTGTACTCAATGCAGTACCATTACTTTCTATAAAGGATTTCATCATAGCCCTTTTGGTATCTGGATCCGCTCCAGCGTAAAGCTTTTGAAAGAAACTATCAGCCGATCCCGCTTCTTCATCAGCTTCTTCATCAATGTCAAGTTTAGACCAATCTATTTTTTTTTTAGAGGACGATGGATAAGACAATCTCTCTTTTGATGCCGTTTCTGCTGATAATAAGCGGGTTGCAGAATCAGAATTTTTACCCTCATCTGATAACCTTGAGGATTCCGTTAAAATATCTTCTTCCAACTTCTTCCATTGCGTGCTATCAATTTTGCTCAAGGTAATTTCCAGCTTTTTTGGGAAAATTTTTAATGACACTGCTTTTGGATCCACCTCATGCGAAAGCTTAGCGTTGTATTGAAATTCAGATCCAGATTTCGGTACTTGGTACGATATCGATAAAGTTCTTCTATCGTTTGGAGAAATATATATATTGACTTGTTCCTTAGACTCAGGAAGATTAACAGTAAATAATGATATAGTGACAGAGGTGCTGGATTGATACCAATCGATTTTAAATTTAGGGGATTCTTGAGGAGCGGTTTCAATTTTGAGAGGTGAAATGGGACTATGAGAAGAATTATTATCTCCTCTGTTTTCAATACTTTCCACTGGTTTAATTGTATGCTTATTAGTTGAATCCTTCTGCTTTTTATTTTTTTTATTCAATTTTGTCTCCAGACGATCTTCCCATAAAGGCAAAGTGTCATCAACGTAACCAAGATTCTTGGCTTTTTTAAAATAAGATTGGGCCAGTTCATAATCTTTGATATTGAAGAAATGAACAAAATAACGAAAGTTAACAAGACCAATCTTCGATCTATCGCCCCTACCCTCAGCTGTCATTAGAGCCTTGTCAAGAAGTTCCTTTGCGTTTTCCATAGTTGCATCGCTGTGCCAATCAGAAAACCCAAAGTATAGCTTTTCAAGACATGCTGCCTTAAAAATGAGAGCCGTTAAATTTGTGGGTGAGCCTTTGAGAATTTCATCATAAAGATGGAGGGCCTTCAGTGGTTCCTTCTCATCATACAAAGCTTTGTAGGCAGTTTTTAAATCTTTTTCAACAGGCATTTCTTTTTCGTTTCCTTAAAACAACTACCTCTTTAACCTTAAAAGACTTCTGCCATTACTTTGTCATAGTGCTTTCGTTCAATTATTAGCGTTCAAAGATATATCGCATATGATCAACTCATCTTGAGACCTTACACCCTAAAGTGCTTATATTGGCTTCGTTTATAGTGATCAAAGTCATCAATATAGTGCTCGTCAGTGTAAGACTGAGAAGATCATTCTTAAAAGAATTAGCAGATGATGCATAAGCACTATGGCGGTATTATCTACTATCATTTCTCTTGTATCTGTGCTGAGCCTGGTTCTATTGAAGAAGAATTCAAAATTTGAATGTCTGAATAGAAAAACCCGGACATTCCATAATGCAAGATCAAAATTTTTCGATGAGCTTTGTTTTGCATTGGCAAATTTTTACCTGCTAAGAAGAAGTCTACATGGAGAAACAGCACCATTATCTCAAGTATGTTCTTAACATAGAGGTCGTTTAGTCAGCGCTAGATAAATCTCATCGGCGATCATAGTTCAGTATTTTTCTAAAGTTTCTTTAAAGGAGCATAATATGACCGAAAACCAAACCGCACATGTAAGGGCGTTGATATTGGATGCCACCCCATTAATTACGCAGTCCTACACACATTACCAGAATTATGCACAGTCTTTTTATACTACTCCCACAGTTTTTCAAGAAATTAAGGATGCTCAAGCAAGGAAAAACCTTGAAATTTGGCAGAGCCTCGGAACTTTGAAATTAGTACATCCAAGTGAAAACTCGATAGCCAAAGTAAGTACGTTCGCCAAATTGACCGGTGACTACTCCGTACTGAGTGCCAATGATTTGCATATTCTTGCTTTGACATACGAGTTAGAAATTAAACTAAATAATGGCGATTGGAGACTGAGGAAAAAACCAGGTGATGCATTAGATGCGTCCAAGGCTGACGTTGGTACGGACGGCAAACAGAAGCTCACAGAAGATAATAAAAAGGAGGAGGACTCTGAAAGTGTTCCAAAAAAAAAGAACAAGAGAAGAGGTGGAAAAAAGCAAAAGGCAAAAAGAGAAGCAAGAGAAGCAAGAGAAGCTGAAAATGCAAACCTTGAGCTAGAGAGTAAAGCTGAGGAACATGTTGAGGAGGCTGGATCCAAAGAGCAGATATGTAATGATGAAAATATAAAGGAATCTTCCGATTTAAATGAAGTATTCGAGGATGCTGATGATGATGGTGATTGGATTACCCCCGAGAACTTAACAGAAGCAATTATTAAGGATAGTGGTGAAGATACCACTGGTTCATTGGGTGTAGAAGCGTCCGAAGAGGATCGCCATGTCGCATTGAATCGACCAGAGAATCAGGTGGCATTGGCGACTGGCGATTTTGCCGTCCAAAATGTAGCGTTGCAGATGAATCTAAATCTAATGAATTTCATGTCAGGTCTGAAAATCAAGCGAATCCGTAATTATATGCTAAGATGCCACGCCTGTTTCAAAATATTTCCTCTACCAAAAGACGGCAAGCCAAAGCACTTCTGTGCCTCATGCGGTGGACAGGGTACCTTATTAAGATGCGCAGTTTCCGTTGACTCACGCACGGGGAACGTTACACCGCACTTGAAGTCGAACTTCCAATGGAACAATAGAGGAAACAGATATTCTGTAGCCAGCCCCTTATCTAAGAACTCCCAAAAAAGGTACGGCAAAAAGGGACACGTACATTCTAAACCACAGGAAAATGTGATTCTCAGAGAAGATCAAAAGGAGTACGAAAAGGTGATAAAGCAAGAAGAATGGACAAGAAGACACAACGAGAAGATTCTAAACAATTGGATTGGTGGCGGTTCTGCGGATAACTATATTTCTCCATTTGCAATTACTGGGTTGAAGCAGCATAACGTCCGCATTGGTAAGGGAAGGTACGTCAACAGTTCCAAAAGGAGAAGTTAGTGTTTTTCATAAATATCTGTGTAGTGTGTACTAGTTGGCAGCTGCCCTTTTTCTTTTTCTTTTTCTTTTTTTTTTTTTTTTTTTTTTTTTTTTTTCACGTGGTTTTTCTATGACGTTTTCCAAAACAAGCGTGTCATGTGAGCTTTTTTGCCCTTTAACTTTCTGGTTGGAGAGTCCAAAAGACCGAAAAGGTAAGAAAACGTTTTATTGCTCAGTATGCCCTCCCCTTATGAGATGAATGGTGTTACAGCACTTTGAAGAGGGCTCGTTTTGAGGACTTTTTGACCAGGATTAATACTAGATTGCCAAAAAAAAGGATAGCCTTTTATAAGATTACTTTAGTTCAAAGAAGAGACCAGAAAGAGGAATACTGGCCATAATTATAGTGCAGAGACGCAATGACAAACAAATCTAGCCTGAAAAACAATAGGAAAGGGGTTGCTTCGAATACTCTCTCTGGAGCTGAGCAGGCCAATATAGGTTCATCGGCAATGCCTGACACAAATTCTACGGGACCATTTTCTTCCGTTTCTAGTCTGGACACTCCTGTAGTAAGGAAATCAACTAGTCCCACTGGTTCACAAACTAAGTCAATCATGAATGCTAGCGGAACTTCTGGGGCAGTTGTAAGTAATACACCAGAGCCAGGGTTAAAAAGGATACCAACTGTTACATTCAGCGATCCAAAGTTGGGTAGTCTCAGGTCGGATGTGGAGCAAACTCCACCTAACCAGGTGGCCAGACAGTCCAGCGAAAAGAAAGCAACGTCTGTACACATCGCAGCGGAGGGTGCAAATCAAGGAAGAAACTTGAAAGACATAAATACAAAAGTACCAAAAGATGGCGAGGCTTCTGCTTCTTCTTTTTCGACTCCAACCTCTATTCTCTCCAATGCTGATATGGGGAATAACATATCCAGCCTGCTGGCTAAAAAGCTAAGTTTCACCGGTGGAACAGATTCTATTTTAAACTCTGACAATAGTTCCGATAGCCCCAGAAAGGAGCACCCACATTTCTACGTGGAAGATCCTTTACATACCCCATCAGTTAGATCAAGGTCTAACAGTACTAGTCCTCGCCCCTCTGTGGTAGTGAATACATTTAACCCCATCAACATTGAACGAGAGGGCTCCATATCAAAGACTGGAGAGCCCACATTGTTGGAGTCTGTCTTGGAAGAAGCAATGTCTCCCAATGCAGTCTCAAATCCCTTGAAGAGAGAAAATATTATGACCAATATGGATCCAAGGCTTCCCCAAGATGACGGCAAGCTACACGTTCTTTTTGGGGCAACAGGTTCTTTGTCTGTTTTCAAACTCAAGCACATGATCAGAAAATTAGAAGAAATTTACGGAAGGGACAAAATATGCATACAAGTTATACTAACTAACTCAGCAACCAAATTTTTTGCAATGAAGTATATGAGGAAAAATAAGAAACAACACAATAGTATCGATACTTCTTTCAACAGCACCAATTCTAATGCTGGCAATATAACTGGTAACAAGAAAAAAGTAGCCTCTCTTGAAAAATTTAGCATTCAGAAGACGTCTTCAAACTCAGCGGCTTCTCAGACAAATAATAAACAGGAGGAAGAAAAACAAATGGCCTCTACTACTGGATTTCCTTCGACACTTGGTGGTAGTCGTACGTACAGCAACTCTTCAAACGTTGTATCGCAACATCCTCAAATTGAACTGCCAGCACATATACAATTTTGGACAGACCAAGACGAGTGGGATGTATGGCGACAACGAACTGATCCTGTATTACACATAGAACTACGTCGTTGGGCAGATATACTAGTTGTCGCACCATTAACCGCAAACACGTTGGCCAAGATTGCCCTTGGTTTATGTGACAACCTTTTGACAAGTGTAATAAGGGCATGGAATCCAACGTTTCCCATATTCCTAGCGCCTTCAATGGGTAGCGGTACGTTCAATTCCATAATGACTAAAAAACATTTTCGAATTATTCAAGAAGAGATGCCTTGGGTAACTGTATTTAAACCCTCAGAAAAAGTCATGGGCATAAACGGTGACATCGGGTTAAGTGGGATGATGGATGCAAATGAGATTGTTGGCAAGATAGTCGTCAAACTAGGTGGTTATCCCGATGTTTCTGCGGGAAAGGAAGAAGAAGAGGATGAAGATAACGATGAGGAGGATGATAATAAGAAGAACGATACTGGTGGTAAAGATGAAGATAATGACGACGACGACGATGACGATGATGATGATGATGATGATGACGACGACGACGACGACGACGACGAAGATGAAGATGACGAAGACGAAGATGAAGACGATGAAGGAAAAAAGAAAGAAGATAAAGGAGGGCTACAGCGATCTTAAATAGGACTAATTTCACTATTGTAAAACTTTTGAACTATATATATCTTTACATAGAATAAATTTGCATTAATCACTGATAACCAGAAGAGAAGGCTAAAAATAGGCAAGTAGGACACTTAACTCATTTTCCAAAGGGAGTTTTATGTCTCATAGTTAGCGCTTACGATGCTGCGGAGGTGCGTCGTCACTCTATCGGATGTTCATTCTGAGGGAAAGGGAGTGGTTCAAATCCGATTTAACCTTGCCAGCTTATCGCAAAGCGGGTGAGATCAAATGCTCCACAGCTCTGCGGTTCGTTTCACCTTTCTGTTTTCTGCGAGCTTCGGCCCTGTCAGGGAAAAAAAGAAAGAAGGGGGCGGTGGCAAAGACTGCATCGGCCCAGAAGCAAAGAAGATATAAAAGGGAAATACTTGCCACCGAAGTCTTGGACTTTGCATAAGAAATATTCTCGCCTTTCCCGCTTGAAGAGTTCCTGACTCTATCATACATCTTGGATAAAAGGATCAAGCAGCCTATCCGCTAAACCGCTATTTATTCTGCTTTACTGATTCATTTACATCAAGTGAAGCACAAAACTATCAAAATCACCAAAAGAATAGAAACTAAAAATGTCTGATATAAACGAAATCGAAATTCCATCCAGAAAGGATGAAATTAGACAAGTTACTCCCAAGGATCCCATGCATGAGATCGAGGATAAAAGCACATACCACGCTAAGATAAAGAAATCAGATTCCGGGACCGTCCTGGGTGCTATACCGTTGAATTCAAGGTCTTCTAGTAACTCTAGCGTGACATCGACGGGTCAGAGCAGTAGGCGGGTGACTAAGAAAACGACCAAGAAGAAAAAGAAGAATGCTTGTTATTTCGATACCTGTTCAAGTGCGGCTTCGAAATTCATCGGTGACTGTAATTTTTGCAAAGGTCACTTTTGCTCGAAACACAGATTAATGGAAAACCATGCTTGTAATGGCTTAACGAGCTGCAAAGAACAGCTACATCAAAGAAACGCTGATAAGCTAGAAGCTGAACAAACTAAGGCTCCAAAGATACAAATTTAAACACGTATCATGGTTAAATCATACACACATCTAATTCACTGGGAACTGCATTGTAACGTCTAATCGGCATTGATGTTACACAAGGGAAAAGAACGCTTTTGATGCATTTCTCTACAAAATAACATGTATAAATTACTTGAATGGTCTCTTGGTTTTTTTTTTTTTTTTCTTCATCTATCCTGACTCATCAAGAGAGACCGTTCATTGTAACCACTTACTCTTATATAACGTATAACTAATAATATTAATAATCAAGAAGTGGTGCTTAACCTTTGAAACGCCTTACGCAAGAACCTAATCTGTTGGTTGGTCTTTGGTTTTTCGTTTCTTTTTTTGTACGGGGAAGAAAGGGAGAAAACTACTTTTTTTTTATGTTTACAATTCATTTTTAAGCGTTAAGGCAATCGAAATATAAACAAATGAAAGCTGGAGTAACTTCACCATTTCTTTTTCCATTTCATGAGGTTGTAGCGGAAAAACAATTTTCCGCATATATCGTTTTGCGACCGAAAGAGGTAAAAAAAAAGTGCGAGAAAAAGAACTCTTTTTTTCGTCATTTGAAATGTTGCATATTTTGAAAAATTTCAATATAAACTAGTTTTTAAATAATAGAACAATTGTAGGCACCCAAAAGAAAAAAAATTGAAGAAAAAAGGAGAACAGTCCAAGAAAGTAATCGTACAGAAATGGCTAAAAGACCCTTAGGTTTAGGTAAACAAAGTAGAGAAAAGAAAAGAAAGGTGGAAAGTGTCGAAAAGAAGAGCGATGAACCTTCCAGAGAATCCACACCTGTGAGAAGTCAAATGAGTGTTGAGCTTGACGATGATGCTGATTTAGATGACGAATTAGCTCAGCTGAAAGGACTGTGGTCTAAATATTCTCACTCTGACAGAGACGACGAATATGTTTTAAATGGAATCGTTCACGAATGTGACAGATTATTGCGTCTTTCTGAAGAAGATAAAGAGATCAAGAAGACGCTGAACGATATTTTCCATGGTATATATGCTCTGGCTTTATCTGAATTGACTATTTTCAAGGCAGGCGATGAGGAAGCCACTGAAGAAAAGAGAAAAAAAGATGTATCCTCATTTTTTGAAAGTGCTATCGAAAGAGTCGAATTAGGTCTTTCGCATTTCCCTGAATCCCAATTTCTAAAACTAGTTTTAGCAAAGATAATTTTCCAAAGGATTCCGTTGGAATATATTTCCAATCTCCATTTGAAATCGAAGGATAAAAAACTTGATCTTGTAGGACAGCTTGAACATGGTAAGAAGCATTTTTCAATTTATGAAAACGATACTGAATTTACTTTTGAAATCCTACAAATGGTGAATGACTTATTGGACATCGTCGAGAATTTTGGTCGCGAACAATCTATTCAAGAGGGCATAGATAGCGATAATGAAGAGGAAGAGGAACTCATTGATATTGAGTTGGAACCAGAACACCCTGTATATCCCCTACAACAATCGCTAGAAGCCAATTACGAGTGGCTAAGAAATCATTTTGATAAATTGCTTGACAACACAAATACAGATGTGAAAATCTATGCATCAATAGCTAACACCCTAGGGGAACTATACCTAAAAAAAGCTGAAGAACCAAGTAAAGTTTTCTTAAGCCTACAGTACGATGATGGCAGTTCTAAAAAGGTTAGCGACAAGGAAGCCAAGAATGTCCAAGAAACCGCTTTGAAGCACACAAAAAAGGCTTTAGAATACTTGGAGAAGGCTAAACTGGAGGATGATCCGGACACCTGGGTTCAAGTCGCCGAAGCATATATTGACCTAGGTAACCTGCTTGATAATGAAAGTGCTGAACAAGAAGAAGCTTACAAAACCGCCGAAGAAATCTTAGGCAAAGCAAACAAGGCTTCTCATGGTAAATTTCAAGATGTCCTGGACAATTTCTTACAAGGCTGAGCGCATCCACGCTTCTTTTTTATTTTTACTCACTCCTTCTGTTGCCTTAAGTACTCTCAAAAATTAGTATTTTTATCTAGTTTTATAGAAAAGCTAAAAGAAAGGCTATATTTATTAGAGCGCGTGTTGAAATATAGTCACAACTTATTTAATGAGTTAAACTTTTGGTTTCCTTTTAGGTTTTTTGGTGCTCAGCCTCGTCATCACCCAATAAAGAGTTTATTATCAATGGCTTCAGTGAAACAAACCAACAAAACTCTCCGAGAGGGCAATCCAGAGCATAGCACAATCTTTTACATCCGCGGAAGCATTCTTGCTCCGTCATATTTCCTTCCGGACTTCGCTCGGACTCTTTTTCCGCGGAAAGATATGGTCTCCGTCGGTCCTCTGTTTCCTATTATATTTGCGCACAGTGACAGTGCGGCAATTGATATGTCAGGGACCACTGGAAAACGACGTTGCCTAGTAGTTGTGGCAGCTCCGATAGTTGACATTCTCATTAGTGACCGAACTTCTTGCACCAAGTCCTGTGCGAGTGCTGCACGGCCATGCCTTGAGGGTTCTGTCGCCCCCTAGCTGTACGTAAGCATCCCCCGTAATTTTTCCGCAAATGTCGAAAAGCTCTTGACTTTTTCTCGCTATCTCGCTCTCTAAAAGGGAATAGGTGTGATTCTGATCGGTTGTACCCACGGAGCTCTAATTTGCGCTGTTTATTTTTCTTTGGTGTGCCTCCCATTTTCACCCAAAACAGTTGAGCTGATGGGCAAAACACTATATAAGGTTTATTATTTGCAGTCGACCCCAGAATCAATAGAAATAAGAAGAGTTTTCCTTGTCGCTTGCACAGTAAAGTATTTTTTTTTTCTTTCAGTAGTAGACTTAAAATTCATTACTTTTCTACGTAAACTCTGGTTTCCTAGCAGTTCAAGCAATAGTATACTAAGGGCGTAACTAATTACTGCTGGTTGTTCTAAAATAGATTTCTCACAGTACTTTTTTTCTGATTATAGACGTCGAGAAATTCAAAATGTCCAACGCGACAAATAATACGTTAGGCAGTCTTTTGCCACAGTTAGAAGCAGCAGCTAACAGTAATTCCCTTTATGGTGGTATGGTACCGAACCTTCGTTTTAATATCACGATGATTGTCATTTGGGGTATACTACTGACAATACATGTCGTACAATTACTGATGCGCCAATACTGGTTTTCAATCGCTTTTATATGCACAGGTATTTTGGAAGTGCTTGGATTTATAGGGAGGACGTGGTCGCATTCTAATGTCGCCGATATGGACGCTTTTCTTTTGAACATGATTTGTTTGACTATTGCACCAGTTTTCACAATGGGTGGTATTTATTATCAACTTGCAAAGCTTATAGAAGTATACGGCCACAGGTTCTCTTTATTGCCCTCTCCAATGGCGTATTCTTTTATTTTCATATGTTCCGATATCGTATCGCTTGTGGTGCAGGCTGTAGGTGGTGGCCTGTGTGGTGTGGCGGTCACAGATGGAACGTCCACAACAACCGGCAATCATGTTTTCATTGCTGGTTTGGCCATTCAAGTTGCATCGATGGCCATCTTTCTTATGTTATGGTTTCACTTCCTTTTCCGTATATATATATATCGGTAAGATGGGAACACATAAATTCTAGACCTATCTCATTGAGCCTCTTAAAGATATCGCAAACAGAAGTTGATTATTTATACAGGGAAAAGTTCCATTTTTTGAGACTCGAACCTAAACGTTGGGTTTTTCATTATTTTAATCTGGCAATGACCGTTGCGGTACTAACCATTTTTACCCGTTGTTGTTACCGTTTGGCTGAATTAGTTGTCGGGTGGGATGGCTATCTGATCACACACGAGTGGTATTTTATTATCTTAGATGCATTAATGATGGCCATCGCTACGGTCACTTTGACCATCTTCCACCCCGGATTTGCGTTTAAAGGTAGAAGCACCTCGATTCCAATCACACCGGGCCATGTTGATCCTGAAACTTTACCACATACTGACGATGTTGAAGATATCTTAGATACTTCGGATTCAAAACAATTTGATATTGAAAAGGAGGAATTCCAAGCAAGCATGAAATACCCGATTAGCACCTTCAAACAATTCATGTCCAAAATAGCTAACTTGTTTTCCTCTAAAAAGAAGGCTAAACTTTAGCGGTACGTAGAATTTTGAATGTCAATCTGATCGTTCATATGCATTTTTCAATTCTTACTTTTTTTTCTCGAAGTTCCCGACTATGTTCTGTTTATTTTTTCTCCTATTCAAAAGAACCGGACAGCATTTTTACTTCCTTATATTTCGACATCGTAATATGTACATTTTTTAGTTCACAAGTATTTTTCCCCTTTCAATGCTTTAAGCAGCCTTCAACGTCATACATACTTTCTATTTTGTTCCTGTGCCATCGTATAACTTTCCTCGTTTAGTGTTTTCGCCTCAGCTTAATGTAGATCACTGTTTTGACGTTCTTCCATTTTTGAGAACGAACTAAACTAAAAAAAAGAAAATTACAGAGTTTCCCATAGAGAACAGAAAATCCGCTATCGGCAGCTTATAGGGTCATATAATTATGGCGTACGTAAGGAAAATATGTCAACAGATAGACCTATCTGTTGATATATGAAAGAGAGCAGGAGCGTTAGTTTACCTCCATAAACAGTAAAATTAAAGCAAAAAAGCGTAACTGCTGATTGAAGCCTATATCACCGGGCTAAAATCTTATATCGGTTAAGAAGTGATTAATTTATAGATATGTTCACGAAATCTTTTCTATTTAAAGATTCACGAATTTTACTCGGTTTTTATAGTATACTGAAACAAGTAGTTGTAAAATCAATTCACCAAAAAAGCTTTCCCCATCTCTGATGAAAAACTACGAAAAGTTTACTATCACATAATATCGGAAGTACGTTTTTAAGGCACTGCAATATATTTTATAATCTTGAACATTTGGAGGTATATTGCCTTACTTTCTCATCAGGTTGTATATTTGAGCGTCTCGGGAATGATAAGTCGGGTAACGAGGGTATCTAGATAAGATTTTCAGCTATGGCAATAAAAAACCAAACCTCATCGATGAACCTATTACAACATAAGACATCCCGTAATAATTACTGAGACAGGTTCCTCAAGGAAGTGCTACAGCCAAGTTTCGTAATATAATGGGTGTTCCGTCATTTTTCAGATGGCTATCTCGAAAATATCCAAAGATCATATCCCCAGTATTGGAAGAGCAACCTCAGATAGTCGACGGTGTCATATTGCCGTTGGATTATTCCGCCCCAAATCCAAACGGTGAGTTAGACAACTTGTATTTGGATATGAATGGTATTGTTCATCCATGTTCGCACCCAGAAAACAAACCGCCTCCAGAGACTGAAGATGAAATGCTTTTGGCAGTTTTTGAATACACCAATCGTGTGTTAAATATGGCTAGACCACGCAAGGTACTTGTTATGGCTGTTGATGGTGTTGCTCCTCGTGCCAAAATGAACCAGCAGAGAGCGCGTAGATTTAGGAGTGCTAGGGATGCTCAGATTGAAAACGAAGCCAGGGAAGAAATTATGAGACAGCGAGAAGAAGTTGGTGAGATAATCGATGATGCCGTCAGGAACAAGAAAACTTGGGATTCAAATGCGATCACTCCAGGCACCCCATTTATGGATAAGCTTGCCGCGGCCCTCCGTTATTGGACAGCATTTAAACTGGCCACTGACCCTGGTTGGAAAAACCTGCAGGTGATTATCAGTGACGCCACCGTCCCAGGTGAAGGTGAGCACAAAATAATGAATTTCATTAGGTCTCAAAGAGCTGATCCTGAATATAATCCCAACACAACGCACTGTATATACGGTTTGGATGCTGATTTAATTTTTTTGGGCCTTGCCACTCATGAACCACATTTTAAAATTCTAAGAGAAGATGTTTTTGCTCAAGACAATCGGAAAAGAAATAACTTAAAAGATACTATAAATATGACTGAAGAAGAAAAACAATTTCTCCAAAAACAAAATTCCGAACAACCTTTCTTGTGGCTGCACATAAATGTTTTGAGGGAATACTTGTCCGCTGAGTTATGGGTTCCGGGTCTTCCATTTACATTTGATTTAGAAAGGGCTATCGACGATTGGGTTTTCATGTGCTTTTTCTGTGGTAATGACTTTTTACCACATTTACCATGCTTAGATGTCAGAGAAAATAGTATTGATATTCTCTTGGATATTTGGAAGGTAGTACTACCGAAATTGAAAACGTACATGACCTGCGACGGTGTCTTGAACCTCCCTTCTGTTGAAACGCTATTGCAACACCTTGGCTCCCGTGAGGGGGATATCTTCAAAACTAGACATATTCAAGAAGCCAGAAAGAAAGAAGCTTTTGAAAGAAGGAAAGCGCAGAAAAATATGTCAAAAGGTCAAGACAGGCATCCTACAGTAGCTACGGAGCAACTGCAAATGTATGACACACAAGGAAATTTAGCAAAAGGTTCATGGAACTTGACCACCAGTGATATGGTAAGGTTGAAAAAGGAACTGATGCTTGCGAACGAGGGGAACGAAGAAGCAATCGCCAAAGTTAAGCAACAGAGTGATAAGAACAATGAACTGATGAAAGATATCAGCAAGGAAGAAATTGATGATGCTGTTAGTAAGGCTAACAAAACTAATTTTAACCTTGCAGAAGTTATGAAACAGAAACTAATAAATAAGAAACACCGTCTTGAAAAGGATAATGAAGAGGAAGAAATTGCTAAGGATAGCAAAAAAGTTAAGACAGAGAAAGCGGAATCAGAGTGCGATCTCGATGCAGAGATCAAAGATGAGATTGTGGCTGACGTAAACGACAGGGAAAACTCTGAAACTACAGAAGTATCAAGAGATTCATCAGTCCACAGCACAGTGAATGTCAGCGAAGGTCCCAAAAATGGGGTCTTTGATACAGATGAATTTGTCAAACTATTCGAACCTGGTTACCACGAAAGATATTACACAGCTAAATTTCACGTTACTCCTCAAGATATTGAACAGTTAAGAAAAGATATGGTAAAATGCTATATCGAAGGGGTCGCCTGGGTACTAATGTATTACTATCAAGGTTGTGCCTCTTGGAATTGGTTCTATCCGTACCATTATGCTCCTCTGGCAACAGATTTCCATGGGTTTTCTCACTTGGAGATAAAGTTCGAAGAAGGTACTCCATTTTTACCTTACGAACAATTGATGAGTGTTTTACCAGCTGCATCTGGCCATGCTTTGCCAAAAATTTTCCGGTCTTTGATGTCTGAACCTGACTCTGAAATCATTGATTTTTATCCTGAAGAATTTCCCATAGATATGAATGGTAAGAAGATGTCCTGGCAAGGCATAGCGTTGCTACCATTCATCGATCAGGATAGACTGTTAACAGCTGTTCGTGCACAATATCCTTTACTTTCTGATGCTGAGAGGGCAAGAAATATTCGCGGAGAACCTGTTTTATTAATAAGTAACAAGAATGCTAATTATGAGAGGTTTTCGAAGAAATTATACTCAAAGGAAAACAACAACAACAATGTTGTTGTGAAGTTTCAACACTTCAAGAGTGGTTTAAGTGGTATTGTATCAAAGGACGTTGAAGGTTTCGAATTAAATGGGAAAATTGTATGTCCGATTCAAGGTGGGTCACTGCCAAATTTATCTACCACCTTGATTTTAAAGATGTCCTATAGATTAATTCCATTGCCATCGAGAAATAAGTCTATTATACTAAACGGGTTCATTCCGTCAGAACCGGTACTAACAGCATATGACCTTGATTCCATAATGTACAAGTATAATAACCAAAATTACTCCCGTCGCTGGAACTTTGGTAATGATTTGAAGCAAAATATTGTTCCAGTAGGACCAAAGGGTATTACTCAATACAAACCAAGAACTGGTGGCTATCGTGCATTCTTTTATTTTGCTGAGCTCAGTAGAAATAATGTCCAACCCGCCCACAACTATGGTAGGAATAGCTACAACAGTCAACCCGGCTTCAACAATAGCAGGTATGATGGTGGAAACAATAATTACAGACAAAATTCAAATTACAGGAACAATAACTATTCCGGAAATAGAAATAGTGGACAGTACAGCGGCAACAGCTACTCTCGGAATAACAAGCAAAGTCGGTATGACAATTCAAGAGCAAATAGGCGTTAGAACTACTCGTGCGCATTTTATTTTATGGTAAATTTAGGTTTTCGCAAATTTATAAAATCTTCATACAATTAAAAAAAAGCTCTTTTAAGATAATAGTGTCTGCTCTTACAAACGACGAACAGTAATATTTTATAACAAAAAATGGAACATATTAAGTTAAGAGAAAATCATGCTGAAGCATGAATATATGAATATACGTCCTCTTGTAAAATAGCGAAATCCTTGTAAGCCAATAGACCGAACTCTATTTTGATTTATACGCTTCGTGTATTTTTTCTTCCAGATCCAGGAGAAAAAGCATGGTCCGTTCTTCTTTTTTGAAAAGAGAGACAGTCCACGGCGAAAGTTTCGAATACGGCACTACCTTTTTTTTTCTAATTTCCTAAACTTAAAATCAAATTTGGTCTTTGGTCTGTTATCATCCAGGGATGAATGCAACATATTGGGAAGTTCATGCTATACAACGCCAACCCCTTCGCTCAAGTCACGAAAGCACATCTTACACTTCCTCCTTGGCCAATATGCAAGCGTCCTCTTCAAAAAATCTTGCAACAAACAATCGGGTAATGTGGGATGTTGTGGAAAAATGAAATAAAGTTTTCAATAAATCCGACTGAGCTAAGCAGGAAAATTTTCGTACGCGGGTTTTTGTCCAATTTTTTCCCTTCCTTTTGAAAACACGGAAAATCTTTTAGCGAAGGCTGCTCTTAGTTCCATAACGGAAAAATTCCAGGAGTTATTAAAAGACAGAGTTATAGTTTAGTAAATTTTCTTTTGAGTTAACGAGAGAGGGGACGTTTTCGAACTAAATAGAGGAGAAGAAAGGCTTCAAGAAATATCGTACCATAGGAAACCAGTTTAATATATTAGAAGCTCTCATTTACCTATCATTTTCGTTGCCATCGCGATTGTAGGAGGTTTTGCACTACTTAACAGACAAATAAAACGAGATGTTTGTTTCACCACCTCCAGCAACAGCGAGGAACCAAGTATTAGGGAAAAGAAAATCGAAAAGACATGACGAAAATCCAAAGAATGTTCAACCCAACGCTGACACAGAAATGACAAATAGCGTTCCTTCTATTGGATTCAACAGCAATCTTCCACATAATAACCAAGAAATAAACACACCAAATCACTATAATTTGAGCTCCAATTCAGGAAATGTTAGGAGCAACAACAATTTTGTTACTACACCACCAGAATATGCAGACAGGGCAAGAATAGAAATCATAAAAAGGTTATTGCCTACTGCAGGAACTAAACCTATGGAAGTGAACAGTAATACTGCAGAAAATGCAAATATCCAACACATAAATACCCCGGACAGTCAAAGTTTTGTTTCAGACCATTCATCTTCATACGAATCGAGTATATTTTCACAGCCATCTACTGTTCTTACGGACATCACCACAGGCAGCTCGTTAATTGATACAAAAACACCTAAGTTCGTCACAGAAGTAACACTTGAAGACGCTTTACCCAAAACATTCTATGATATGTATTCTCCCGAAGTTCTGATGTCTGATCCAGCAAATATACTTTATAACGGACGTCCTAAGTTTACAAAGCGCGAATTGCTGGACTGGGATCTAAACGATATACGATCCTTGTTAATTGTGGAACAATTAAGGCCAGAATGGGGTTCCCAGTTACCGACGGTAGTGACCTCCGGTATAAACTTACCGCAATTCAGACTACAATTACTTCCCCTAAGTTCCAGTGATGAGTTTATAATAGCGACATTGGTTAACTCAGACTTATACATAGAAGCAAATCTAGACCGCAATTTTAAGTTGACAAGCGCAAAATATACAGTTGCATCAGCAAGAAAAAGACATGAAGAAATGACTGGGTCAAAGGAACCCATTATGCGTCTATCAAAGCCTGAATGGAGAAATATAATTGAGAACTATTTATTAAATGTTGCCGTCGAGGCCCAATGCAGATATGACTTTAAACAAAAGCGCTCCGAATACAAGAGATGGAAATTACTAAATTCAAATTTGAAAAGGCCTGACATGCCACCTCCAAGCCTCATACCGCATGGTTTTAAAATACATGACTGCACTAACTCTGGTAGTCTTTTAAAAAAGGCTTTAATGAAAAATTTGCAACTAAAAAACTATAAAAATGATGCTAAGACATTAGGTGCTGGTACACAGAAAAATGTCGTTAATAAGGTTTTTCTAACTTCAGAGGAGAGGGCTGCCATCTGGTTTCAATGCCAAACACAGGTTTATCAAAGGTTGGGGTTAGATTGGAAGCCTGATGGAATGTCCTAGTAAATTTTACAACAACGCAAAAACGAAATACCCCACTATTTAACCACTTAACGACATTAATATTAATTACAAAAGTGTTTGATACACGTACTATTATAGATTTCGACGACCTTTAAGATTAAGTAATACCTTTAATAATTTTAATATATTTTAAGCCTACTGCTCTAAAATTGCCCAAAAAAAAAACCCAAAAAAATCAACATTTAAATATGATGATACTCCCATATATATCGTATTTAAAGAATAACTCTGCTGTTGTCTTGATTATTTGATTGTTACATTATTATCAACGCGGTATTACCCGTATGCAAATTTTTCAATCAAGCGAAGCATTGCAAAATTTGCATTACCTTTAAAACCAGTTGACCTTTATACACCATAAAATACTCGATCAGCAACCAAAAACATCTATAAAAATACTTACCACCTTAGATCGGAATGAGTGATACAAAGAGAGATCCGGCCGATTTACTAGCTTCTTTAAAGATTGATAATGAGAAAGAAGATACAAGTGAAGTTTCAACAAAAGAGACTGTTAAGTCCCAACCAGAAAAGACTGCTGATTCGATCAAGCCTGCAGAAAAATTAGTTCCAAAAGTTGAGGAAAAAAAAACAAAGCAGGAGGATAGTAATTTGATCAGCTCAGAATATGAAGTCAAGGTCAAACTTGCTGATATCCAGGCTGATCCAAATTCTCCATTGTACAGTGCTAAATCTTTTGATGAATTAGGATTAGCACCAGAATTGCTAAAAGGGATATATGCTATGAAATTTCAGAAACCATCAAAAATTCAAGAAAGGGCGCTGCCATTATTATTACATAATCCGCCTAGGAACATGATCGCTCAGTCTCAATCAGGTACAGGTAAAACTGCCGCCTTTTCTTTAACAATGCTAACAAGAGTAAACCCAGAAGACGCATCTCCGCAGGCAATTTGCTTAGCCCCCTCCAGAGAACTGGCCAGACAAACATTAGAAGTCGTTCAGGAAATGGGTAAGTTCACAAAAATAACCAGTCAGTTAATTGTTCCCGATTCTTTTGAGAAGAACAAGCAAATTAATTCTCAAGTGATTGTTGGTACGCCGGGCACTGTTCTTGACCTAATGCGTAGAAAATTGATGCAGCTACAGAAAATTAAAATTTTTGTTTTGGATGAAGCCGATAACATGTTGGATCAGCAGGGTCTAGGTGACCAGTGTATTCGTGTTAAGAGATTTTTACCCAAGGATACTCAACTTGTTTTGTTTAGTGCTACTTTTGCCGATGCAGTTAGGCAGTACGCAAAGAAGATCGTTCCAAATGCTAATACGTTAGAATTACAAACAAATGAAGTTAATGTTGATGCCATCAAACAACTATACATGGACTGCAAAAACGAAGCAGATAAGTTTGATGTTTTAACTGAGCTATATGGTTTAATGACAATTGGATCTTCCATTATTTTTGTTGCAACCAAAAAAACCGCAAACGTTTTATATGGGAAATTGAAAAGTGAAGGTCATGAAGTTTCTATCTTGCATGGTGATTTACAGACACAAGAAAGAGACAGATTAATAGACGACTTCAGAGAGGGTAGATCCAAAGTTTTGATTACTACTAATGTCCTGGCCCGTGGTATTGATATTCCTACTGTCTCAATGGTTGTCAACTATGATCTTCCAACGCTTGCTAACGGACAAGCAGATCCAGCTACTTACATTCACAGAATCGGTAGAACCGGTAGATTCGGCAGAAAAGGTGTTGCCATTTCCTTTGTACATGACAAAAATTCTTTCAATATTTTATCTGCAATTCAGAAATACTTCGGTGATATAGAAATGACTCGTGTTCCAACGGATGATTGGGATGAAGTCGAAAAAATAGTTAAGAAAGTGTTAAAGGATTAGAATTTAGTACATAATAACTCAAAATACGTAAAAGCTTTAATCTAATTTCATACACGAATGAATATATTATTACGACATCAATGGGTCCCATTTGTTTCTTCTCAGTTTGTTGATCCACTTTTACTTGTGAGGCAAGCTTATATAAATACAAACACAGCATATACCTTGTGATTTCGATACCTTTGTCACTCTCTTTTGTCACGGCTTTCCGGTGAACAGTAAACAGCCGTATACAAAAGGCTTGCGTTAAAAGGAATACTAAATGTAAAGCATACTTGCTTTTTTTACCATTATATACACTGCTAACTCTACATAATTCGGGAATAAAATATAAACATATTTGACAAATTCTTTTGAGAACCCAAAAACCAATATATATACAGGTAAGTGAAAAAATCTCAACTATACAAGAACCAACCCCTTATAATTGTGGGGCCAACATGTCCATGAGTGGAGATTGAATAAACGCAACACCTGCAACGAAGAAGGCACCGTTTAGTGCAATTGTGTATAGTGGAGATTCCTTGAAAGCTTGGAATCTTGATTTTGGATGTTGTGGGGAGGCCGCACCTGCAGCTGCGCCTGGCATAGCAAACATACCGTCCATTTTTCAATTATTTTGTCTGTGTTTTGTTTTTGTTCTCTTGAGAAGCCTACAGGACATGGATTCATCACGTACAATGATCAAATATGTTTGGCCCATTTTTCTCCCTCGTCTCTAAATAATGCGAGGAAGACTACGTATAAAGTGACAAAATCAGTGAACAATAATATATTATCCGCCATATGCATATATTATATAAATGTATACATACGTATGATAGATTTGTGTGATATGTTTGCATACGATTATGTGAGTATACGCTTTTGCCGTTATGGCCAAATCATGTATCGAGCCGTTTTCCTCCTGTGTGTATTCATTATGTGATCCTAATTCCGTGCAAACACCCATGAAAGGGTTTTCCATATTTTCTTTTATTATATCGATCCTGCGATATAATAACCTTCTTCCGATGACCTTGTTAAATGTAAATTTGTAAAACTAGATACGTCAGATGTTGTTTCAACATCATTCGCGTCAATAGCAGAGTTAATGCCTGATTTTGTCCGAAATCTCGTAGAAAAGAATCTTTTAGAGTGGCTGTGGATCGTGGATAACAAAAATACTCTCAAATCCCTTACTTGGCCAATTAAGGTATCCATGCAATCCCCACTACTGTATATCTTATGTAGCCTGGGACTATGCGGCCTATTATTTGTTTTAGAACGTCCTAGTTTTCTCTTGTAGTTGAACATTTGTGACAGATAAAGTATCATCCGATAAACGTATAGGAAGAGATCGAATGCATACAGGCCTAAGAATGGTATTAGCAAAAAAGCTATGCATGTGCGACAGATATATTGAAGTGATTGTATAACGAGCAATAGAACTATTTCCAACGCCTCTATCATGATTGTCGAAAAAAAGGTCCTGATTCCTTAATGTTTTATAATTTTTATCTGATAAATGGATCTTGTTTCCTGTAATAATGGGTTACCAAAAGTTTTTTATAAGAATATTTAGCTTTACCAGACTAGTATACATCAACAGACAATCACACTCCCTTAAGATGTTTTTCAACAGCAAATTAAAAGGAGACCCTGATTCTTAATAATACAGATATACGGTGTATAATGATGTTGCAGACTCGTGATCACAGTTTACTGAAATTAAGAAAAAATGACGAACTAACGAAATCCAGACGTGAGTCAGAATAATTATAACAATAAAAAAAAAAAAAAATTTCTATTGTTTTATACCGGATCAATGCTGCTTTTGAGTGATATTTTTCGAACAATGTACGACTTTATTATGCGGGTAACTTTGAAATAGACAATGGAAAAACCGTTATTTGCAGAAGGGGATGGGAAGATACGAAGAGAAATATCTAGCAGTCTTCGACGCCACCTTTTTTCCTTCTTCATGTGCTTTGAGACAGTTCATATAATTTTGTTATAGAGATACAAATATACATCATTTCGTAACAAGGGAGGAATAGAAAGAGGGGATACCAAGAAACCATACTGTAACATATTGTGTCTTTGGCCCTATCTCTTTCCATTTCTTTCTCTAATATATTATATACACTCACTGCACCCCAATAACGCTCAACTCTAAAGTCCAAACTCTACGAATATGTAATCGGACGGGTACAATGATTTTATGTAGTTCTGCTTCAGGATCAACGTTTGTTGGCAAGATCAATTCAATGATTTTCTTTGATTCATCTTTCCAAGAGCCGAAGACTTCCACTTCTAGCTCTATGTCTTCTTCACCCCACCAACATTTACGAGCAGGTTTTCTCCAAAATAATAGTAGCTTAGCGTTGATATTAGGTTTTGGCACTAGATCATACAATTTGGGCAACTCCGGAGGTTTACTTCTGGTCTGCGAACTATGTCTCGAGGAAGAGTGCGAACGAACGTTATCTGCTAGTTTCGACAGCCTTGATTTTCTCTTATCACGTGCTGTAGCAGGTGCTGTACTTCCGCTTGTTAAATTCCTTGCTGTAGAAATGGTACTGTTAGATTTACTTGCAGATAAAGAGTTAATCGATATGTTAGATTGCATTGGGGTGATGAAGTTGTCTTGAGAAGGTTTGTGCTCTGCCTCCCACTTAGCCTTAGCCTCGTTAAATTTTTGCCTAAATCCTTCAGTTGTCTCGTTAGCCAATCGGCAAAGAGACAGTGAACTTATAACCGTTTTGCCAGTTTCTTGAGTTCTGTTACCCCAACAAGTTTCCTTAGTGAATCCGGAGGAGCACAACATATCCATTAAATGTTGTTCAGCAGGTCCCAATTTTTTCGAAGTAGATTTAGTATTTGAAGAAGAATTGGACTCCTTTTCAATTTTCTGTTGTTGCTGTTGTTGCTTTAGTCTATTCGAAGAATACAAACCTTGGAAAATCGATGTTTTTGAAGTTAAATAACTGCCAGCAGCCATTTTCACTTGAGCCATAAAATGTCGCAATAAATCCTCATTATTTTCTTCATTAGTAGAATCAAACTGAAATTCCTCCTGAGGTACACAATAATAATCCAAGTCTTCTCTCAAAACAATAATAGCGGGCTTTTGATGTAAAATATCCTGCTCATTGTTGCTCGAAATTGAATTATTGCTACTCAGTCCAAAAAACCCCTTTGCATTCGAAACAAAGCTACTTGATGGCCTGTCAAAAAATTTCTCCACAGGATGATTATACAAATCATCATGCGCTTTTGTATATATCTCCATGATGTACTCAAAACAATCAGGAGGGAAATTAACAATGTAGACCTCATCGTCTCTGGTCAAATTAGCAATGACCTGACCACAACGGTCCAAAAAAACACCTGAGGGAAATAAACACAGTAATAGGGATTCAGGTAGAGACATCAACTGGTCCCTCGTAACAAAATAATGGTTTTCTTGAATATTCAAATGAATCAATGAATCACTATAATCCTCCTCGTTACCTTCGTACTGTGAGTTCTGTTGCTGTTGCTGTTCTTGTAGAATCGGAGCGGACTCTGCATTATCTGGAGAAACTTGCGTGATTATATCGTCCATTGTTTATAATAAGTGTAAGCTCAGACAACCTTTATCTTTATCAATTAATGGGGAGGCGGGAAAATTAATAGCCTAAGTGTGAAGGAGTTGTCTTCTTGCGCTTTCTGTTCTTTTCGGAATAAAAAAAACAATTAAATTAACACTGGAGAAAATGCTTCTCAATTAAAAAAATCACTAAATAACGTTGTTTCTCTTTTCCCTTATTTTTAATGGGATAAACGTTCTAACAAAACTTTTTTTGTCTTCTAAATTTGGATCCTTATCTTCTTATGACCTTTGGGGGGAGAAAAGAAAAAAATGACTCTAAACTGACGCCGAGTTAGAGACTCTCTCACACTCTATCACTATGCCTATGCTGTAAACTTAAAACAACGATAGACCGTTTTTTGTCTTACTTTCTTCCTTAGTAATTATTACTCTAGAGCATAAGAAATTGGCCATTGAACATGGCCCGTTCTGACTAAAATCTTCTCTTCCTGATAAAATTTGCTTTTTTTATTTTGAATTGCCCTCCTTCGGGTCGTTTGGAAAAAACACCCAAACACCTCTTACATACAAGATTTGCAACGTTTTGATAAGTAAGTACATTATGCAGAGGTTATGTTTTTTCTTGACCGTCAAAACACTGTTCATGCATGCTAGCGCTGTCGATATAAAATCGGGATTTTCATACACCCATCAGGTTGGTTGAATTCTTTCTTTAACTCTTACTCATCTTTCTTTATTTTCCGGATATAGTACGTAACCTATCAATTTTTTTTCTTAAGGTTGCCTTTGCCGTTCTTCGCACTATAAAAAAGCACGCTCATGAAAATTTTTAATTACTTGACTTTTTAAATCTGTCATTGAAATTTAGATGATATGCAAACACATTACGAAAATGTCAATGGGAGTT
>OBMA010000248.1_pt1 | contig 30295 bp, 17 predicted proteins | sample 1539141 | NCBI WGS metagenome assembly OBMA01 (sample SAMEA3991484, study PRJEB22521) | metagenome | biome: anthropogenic terrestrial biome; feature: sewage plant; material: raw primary sludge | place: Sweden | collected 2012-09-26
TACAATGTCTAACTTTTTAAGAACTAATTATGTATTGTCAGGACATCATCTCGTGACAAACAATGGTACATGGAAACATATTTTTACTAATTTTATTAGTAAATTAAGTAAAAACAATTAATTGTACGTATAACTAAATAAACTATTAATAAATAAAACACAATGTGTATGAAAGACCGTTTTTGTAAACTGTCGAAGATTGCCGTTTCGGTATTTTGCTTCGCAGTTACTTGCGTGGGATTTTATTCATGTTCGGATGATTACGCACTCGACGATGCTGGAAACTATCCTTCATGGTTGGGTAATAGTATTTATGACGAACTGAAGAATCCAAACCAAGAAGTGCTTACCGGTACGTTCTCCAATTACCTGCATCTAATTGATGATTTGGACTATACGGAAACGTTACAGAAGACAGGTAGTAAAACAGTGTTCCCTGCTAACGATGAAGCGTTCGAACGTTTCTTTAAAAGCAATTCATGGGGGGTAAAAAATTATGATGGACTGACCATAGCAATGAAAAAGCAATTGCTTTATTCATCTATGCTCGACAACGCCCTATTGCTTGAAATGCTTTCCAATGTTCAGAACGATGAGACAAGTGTCCTCAAAGGTTTAGCAATGAAACACACGACTGGTGTCAACGTAATTGACACCATAACCCATATTTATGGACCGTCCGGACTACCTGAGAACAATTCTTATTGGGATAAGTTCAAAAGAAACGGTATTGATATGGTAATGGACGCTACCAAGCCAATGATGGTACATTTCACTAGCGAGCAAATGGCAGCAAACAATATTACAACAAAAGGAGCGACAAGCGACTTTGCTGTAGTTACAGGTTCACAATATAGTGACGGTATGGCTTACATTTTCCGCGATAAAGTTATCAAGTCGGATATCACATGTAAGAATGGTTATATTCAGCAGATGAAGGATGTCATTGTTCCTCCAGGAAACCTTGCCGAAGTAATTCGCACTAATGGAGAGACAAACTATTTCAGTCGTATGCTTGAGCGCTTCAGTGCTCCCTACTACGATGCTCCTACAACAAACAACTATAACGACTATATGCAGACAATCAGTGGAAACATGATTGACTCTATTTACCAGAAACGTTATTTAAGTGAACGTTCACAAGGTGCAGCTGGATTAAACAGAGACCCTAATGGTAATACAGTTAGTCCAGACAAATTGTTGCCTTATGATCCAGGATGGAATGCATATACAAATGGTTCTACTCTAAGTAATGCATTGTCAGACGTTGCAGCAATGTTTGTACCGAACGATGAGGCTATGAAGAAATACCTTCTTCCTGGAGGTAGTGGATCTTTCCTTATTGAACAATATGGTAAAATGCCTAATACAGTTGATAATCTGAATCAAAATATTGATTCTATTCCATTAAATATCGTTCAAGCATTTATATCAAACCTTATGAAGAGTTCGTTTATTGGTAGCGTTCCAAGTAAATTTGATGATGTCATGGATGATGCTTCTGACCCAATGGGATTATCATTAGGTGATATAAACACCATAGATAGTACCTACGATGTCAAGATTGCAAATAATGGTGTAATGTATGTTCTGAGAAATGTATTTGCTCCTACTAAATATGTTGCGGTATCAGCACCTGCACTGTTCAGTAATCAGATGAGAATCATGAACTGGGCTATCCAGGATAAGAGCACACTAGGTCTGAACTTCTATGCATATCTTTTGGCCATGAGCGCAAATTATGCATTATTTATTCCAGATGACGCAGCATTCTCTAAGTATTACGTAGATCCTACATATTTGGGACACGACCAACCTAGAGCTCTAAAATTCTATTACAATGCTAAGACTTCTACTATTTCTTGCTCTACATGGAAGTACGATCCTACAACAGGTATTGTAGGTGATTCAATTGGTGTCACCACGGCATCAAATGTATCATCACAGCTGACAGATATTCTGAATTATCACACGGTTGTATTAGGTGCCGGTGAAACCATTGGAAACAATAAATACTATAAGACCAAGCATGGTGGTGAGATTATGGTCACTGGCAATGGCGAAGGTGCAACAGTAGCCAGTGGTGGCCAGATTAACAACAGTAATCTTCCAAGTTCAACAATAACTAAAGTCTACAATCAAAAGAATGGACACACCTACCGCATAGATCATGTGATAGAGCCACCAACGAATTCCGTATATAAGACACTGAATGACCATTCACAATTCACTGAATTCATGACACTCTGTCAACCAGATCCAGAGGTTATGTCTTGGGCTGGAATATCTAGTACGATCAATCCTACTTTCGGAACTTCTGAGCAAGATAAATATGAAGTTTTTGTCAACGATGCAGATCACTATTGTCTTGATTTCGATGTAAAATTCTTCAACACATATAACTATACGGTTTATGCACCAGACAATGATGCCATGCAAAAAGCATATAACGCTGGTCTTCCTACTTGGAATGATGTTAGAGCAATCATGAATGATTCAACTAACAGTGTTACAGACGAGGCTCTGACAGCTGCTAAAGCTAAAGTCTTCACTATGATTACAGAGATCAATAAGTTCACACGTTATCATTTTCAAGACAATTCAGTCTATGCAGATAATAAAGTTGAGGGAGGTTCATTCCAAACTTCATGTGTAGACACTCTTGGTATCTATCAGAAAGTAAGCATAACTGGAGGAAACAATGTGTTAAACGTAGTTGACAACTATGATGCAGTGCATGGAACATCACATAAGATATCAGTTTCATCTGGTCTAATGTGTAACATGATGGCACGCGACTATGTCTTTAACGCAGCGAAAGCTAATGCTTCAAGGATCAATTCATCTTCATTTGCAGTGATCCATGAATTAAGCACGCCTCTCAATTATCATACCGACACTAACCGTTTTGATGCGGCTTGGTCATCGGCAAAAGCAATGAAGAGCAGTTTGTATAGGTACAAGAAATTCCTTAACGCTCAAAGATTAAAGTTGAATAGATAAACTTGAATACAATGACAAAATATAAATATTTATTCCTTTTCGCGTTGTGTCTTTTGACCCAAGCAGCGATGGCTCAAGGACATAGAATAACAGGTACCGTATCAAGCAGTATTGACGGCCCTCTAATGATGGCGAATGTCGTTGAAAAGGATGCCAACAATCGTATCGTCGAGGCTTGTGTTACCGACATCAATGGTAACTTTTCGATGATGATCAAAAATCCTAAAGATCACCTTACCTTCTCATACATTGGTTGTAAGACACAGATTCTACCAATAGGTTCGCGTACATCCTTTAAAGTAGTACTTACTGACAACACATCACTTCGTGAGGTTGTTATTAAATCAAAACCGAAAGTTCATACAAACGGACTTGCCATCCCTCAACGAGAAATATCTGTAGCACAACAGACTCTGAACATGAGTGAGATGGAAGGTCTTTCATTTACCACAGCTGACGAAGCTCTGCAAGGTAAGATCGCCGGTCTTGATATTGTTGCCAATTCTGGTAACCTTGGTTCAGGTACATCAATGCGCTTGCGTGGTGTAACGACCATTAATGGTAATGCCAATCCACTCATTGTAGTCGATGACAATATCATGGATAACCCTGATCAGAACTTCGACTTCACCAATGCTAATGAAGAGACTTACGCATCATTGTTGAGTGTCAATCCTGAAGATATTGAAAGTATTACTGTCATGAAGGATGCTGCATCAACAGCTATTTGGGGTTCAAAAGGTGCAAACGGTGTTATCAGTATTAAGCTGAAACGTGGTGCAAGAGGTAGAACTCATGTCACCTACTCTTATCGTTTCTCTGGCTCATGGCAGCCTAAAGGTTATAATCTTCTAGATGGTGATGATTATACAATGTTGATGAAGGAGGAATTCTATAATCCTGCACAGAGTTCTACAGCAACTACAAATATCAACGAGCTCAACTACAATAAGTCGTGGAGTGAGTATGAAAACTTTAATAACAATACAGATTGGGTGAAAGCCGTAACACAGTTTGGTCAAGCACACAATCATTATCTAACAATCACCGGTGGTGGTGAAAAAGCAAACTTCCGTATGTCTGCAGGTTATGACCACGAGACCGGTACGATTATCAAACAATCACTTGATCGTTTCTCAACCCGACTTGTACTTGACTATTTTGTAAGTGACCGTATTAAATTCTCGACGAATTTTGCGTTAACCTACACAGATAACATGAGAAACTATGATGATAACATATTGGGACGTGCTCAGCAGATTGCTCCTAATATGAGTATTTATCGTCAAGATGCACAAGGCAACAACTCTAACGAGTATTATATTATGTTCCCTTCTGGAAACTCTACTCTCAGCGGACAGTCTTCTAACTCTCTGAAGTCGATCCGTGACCTCGGAAATCCAGTAGCAATAGCAAATGAATCTTGGAGAGATGAAAAGACATATCGTATCACTCCTCAATTTGAACTTAACTATGACCTGCTCTCTACAGATGATACACATACAAGACTGAGATACACAGGTATGGTTTACATGGATATTTTTGCAAAGAGCGAGCCTAAGTTTTGGCCTGGTTCTCTAAGTACTGATTCATGGACTTCAGGAAAATACAACGTCAGTTCAAATGATGATTATAATTCTCTTGCCTTTACGACACGTCATACAATGACATATACTCCTCATTTCGATAATGAAGATTGGACAATGACAATGCTTGGACGTTGGGAAATGATAACAGGTAACAGTAATGGTCAAACACTGTCTGAGTCAGTACTTCCTCCTGGAATTACTAACCCTACAGTACCTGCTAGTTTGGAAAATATGAGCGGTTCAAATGGTCAGTGGCGCTCCATGAGCTTATTCTACACCGGCCACATTGCTTTCAAATCTAGATATGCATTAGACTTTACATTACGTGGCGACGGTAGTACGAAGTTTGGTAAGTCAAACAAATGGGGTTTCTTCCCTGGTGTATCTACACGTTGGAATATCTGTGATGAAGCATTCATGAAACCAACAAGTAAATGGTTATCAATGCTTTCATTCCGTCCTAGTTGGGGTATTGTCGGAGGTCAACCTGGTGCTGAATATCTTCAGTATTCTAAGTATGCATCCTCAGGCGTTTATGGTAATGGTTCTGGTAACCAGTCTGTCACTCGCGTTGACGGAATGCAGTTGTCAAACCTCAGATGGGAAAAGACAATGTCATACAATATTGGTGGTGACTTTGGTTTCTTTGACAATCTTATCACGGGTGATTTTAACTACTATTATAAGAAGACCACCGATCTGCTTATGGGAAATGTGGGCATACCTTCCTCTTCTGGATTCTCTTCTCTTACATATAAGAATGTAGGAAGTATGGAAAACAAAGGATGGGAGTTTAATATCGATGCAAACAGATTCATCAAGATTGGTAAATTCTCAGTGAGCGTAAATGCTAACGTAGCCCAAAACTTCAACCAGATTCTAGCAATGGATCAAAATGTACTTCAAAGTATCAATACTGAATGGAGTGCAGGTGATAGAGGAAAGTATCTGAACAGAATCCAAGTTGGAAATCCATTAGGATCTATCTATGGTCTACGTTACAAAGGTGTGTACCAATACTCTTACGACTGGCTTGTTAATTACCAGAAGAACAACAATCTTTCAGCTGCTGAATTTGAGGATTATATAAACAACACATTCTTAAAGAGTGGAAAGACTGCCCCTGTAGCCTTAAACAATGATGGACGAGTACTTATGAATAGCAACGGTACGCCTGTACATGTTGTTTACAACTACGTTGACGGTTCTCAAACATATACATTCCAAGGTGGTGACGCAATTTATGAAGATGTCAACCATGATGGTCAGATCAACTCATTGGACGTTGTTTACTTAGGAAGTGCAAACCCAAAAGTTAATGGAGGTTTTGGTCTCAACTTCTTCTATGGAAAATGGTCTTTGAGAACAAGCTTTAACTTCCGTTTCGGAAATAAGATTGTGAATTCTGCAAGAATGAACCTTGAAAAGATGTTCGACGCATATAATCAGAGTTCAGCTGTTAACTGGCGCTGGCGCAAAAACGGTGATATAACCGAAATTCCGCGTGCTATGTACAACTGTGGTTATAACTTCTTAGGTAGTGACCGCTATGTGGAAGATGGATCATTTGTACGTTTCCAGTATATGCAAATACAATATAAATTTGACAGTAAGAGCTTGAAAACAATCGGTCTGAACAATCTTACATTCTATGCATCAGCAAACAACTTATACTGCTGGAGTAAATATAGTGGAACGGATCCGGAGCATTCTCCTGGCGCATGGGGTATCTGTTATGACAGTTCTCAAACACCACGCTCTAAGTCATTCACAGTCGGTATAAATGTAGAATTCTAAAAAATTAACGACAATGAAAATTAACAATATAATCATAAAGACAGTTGTTATGGGAATGGCAGGGTTAACCCTGTGTTCCTGTGAGGATTTTCTTACCATCACCCCTACCGATAAAACCGTTTCCGAAGATTATTGGAAAACAAAAGATGATGTAAGTGAGATGGTGACCGGTTCTTATAAAGCGATGTTAGACAACTCTATCCAACAGAGAGTTATCGTATGGGGTGAGTTCCGTTCTGACGAGCTAACTCTACCTACAGGTATTAATGCTGGCTTGACTAACGATTTAAAATACATTAATACAGTAAACCTGCTTTCAACAAACAGTCTCTGTAATTGGGGAGCCTTCTACACTGTTATTAATAATTGTAATATAGTCTTGAAACACGCACCGGAGGTGACGAAGCTAGATCCAGAATATACAGAAGGTGACTATCAGTCAGACAAAGCGCAAATGCTTGCATTACGTTCCTTATGTTATTTCTATCTTGTACGCGCTTTCAGAGATGTACCTTATAGTGCTGAATCTTATGAGTCAGACAACCAGTACATGACAATACCACAAATGTCTCCAGACTCAGTACTTGCAAACTGTATCAAAGATCTTGAAATAGCAGAGCAGTATTGTATCAAATCTGGCGCTTACGGTAAGAATAACTGGAAGAATACAGGATATATAACAAAAGATGCAGTAGATGCGATTCTAGCTGATATTTATCTCTGGCGTGGTTCAGTTAATCACAATCAGAATGATTATGCAAAGTGTGTTGAATACTGCGAAAAAGTCATCAAGTCGAAAATTGCTTATTACAAAGCAACTAAAGAAGAAGACGTATCTGAAGATGATTCAAAGATGATCTATCCTCTCGAGAAGACAACTATGGCGTTATATAGTATTTTTACAGAAGGAAATTCTCAGGAAAGTATCTTTGAATTGCAATATGATGGAACTAATAACAGCAATGAAGGGTTAGCCCAAATGTATTATAAGAACTCGAATACAGCCACAACAGGATTTACTGTAGCATCTCAGCTTTTCAATACTATTGATGCAAATGCAAGTACAGACCAAGGAACGAAAGTTTACTCCACAAAGAATGACTATCGTTTTTGGAATAACTGCTATGGCGTAAATGATGCTGAGCAGACTGAGCTTGATATAAGAAAGATGGTAGAAAATACCAATACAATTGTATCAACAACAAGCACTGCAGGTATTACGAAATCATCATCTAGAGCTTATACGAATTTTGCACAGAACTGGATCTATTACCGTCTGCCAGACATTATGCTGATGGAAGCAGAAGCTAAGACTCAGCTTGCAAGCGATGACAAAGACGTAACAACTCTTCGTTCTGCCTTCGATTTGGTTAAAGCAGTTAACGATCGTTCGTTACTGACAGGAACAAAAGATTCTCTTGCGTTCACGAATTTCGGGAGTAAAGATGCTATGGAGCAACTAGTTCTTGCAGAACGTCAACGCGAGTTATGTTTTGAAGGAAAACGTTGGTTCGACCTGTTGAGATACAACTATCGGCATGTAACGGGTGTAGATTACACCAAGACTCTGGCTCAAATTAATGAATCAGGCGCTCCTTTTGTAAGCAATTACAATAAGATGCTCTCTAAGGTAATCCGTAAATATGTAACAGGTGGTGATGCCATCTCCTTTAAGTTGAAGAATGAAGCATATTTGTACTTCCCTATCGCTTCAAATGAGCTAAAGATTAATCCAAACCTGAAGCAGAATCCTGTTTACATTGAAGATGAATCAACAACGAAAAAATAAAGACAGCTATGACACTAATGAATAAAACAAGAAGAATAAGTAAATGTGTATGGGTTGCAATCCTACCTTTATGCATGGCTTTGGCGAGCTGCTCAGAAAAGATAGATGACTCAAATCTCTATACGTTTACAGGTGAGACTATCGAAGATTTCCTTACCAACCGCAGTGAGACATTCAGTGACTTTAACTATATCATTAAACGTGCCGGATTAAATTACAATTTATCGGCTTATGGTACATATACTTGTTTTGCGCCAACTAATGAGGCTGTAGAGCAATATATAGACAGTTTGTATGAGGACAAGGAAAACAAGGATTTTCCTCATAATGGTATGACATCAAAAAGTCTTGAAGGACTATCAGACAGTTTATGCCTTGATATCGCTAGATTTCATATCTCTAACGCTAAATATCTGACAACAGATATGGGTTCAGGAACAACGATCTCTACGTTCTTAGGTCGTGATATTACTACAAGCGTTGATTCTACTGGTCGTACCTGTGTAAATACCTTCTCTACGATCACAAGTGTTGATAATGAAGTAGAGAATGGTGTTGTACATGTTATCGACAACGTTATTCGTCGTAGTAACCGACAAATGGCAGGTGAGATGGCAAAACATCCTGAATTCAGCCTATTTTATGAAGCTCTCGAAAGAACAGGATTGGCCGACTCCCTATCAAAGACCAAGAAAGCAAACCTGAACATTGTTACAAATAACACCGACAATTATTATATACCAAAAGATTGCAAGATAGGTTATACTATATTTGCCGAGCAAGATGCTACATTATCCCAAAAAGGTATAAAGAACTTTGATGATCTTGTAAGCTATGCAAACCGTATATATGGTAATTGTGCAGATGCAAGCACTGGATGGTACGATTATTTTAGAAATAATGGTATGAAAGTAAGCACAGGATCTGATTATACCTCTCGTTATAACGCACTGAATATGTTTATTGCATACCACATATTAAAATATTCAGTACCAATAAGTAATCTTGTCTATGATCGAAATCAAGTTAGTTCTTTCGCGTTATTTGAGTATTATGAGACCATGTTGCCTTACACACTATTTAAGGTAACACGTGCATCAGGTAATTTATACATCAACCGCTACATGACAAATTCCGGTCTTACTAATCAAGTGGCAAGACAAGGAACAAACCATAAGGTCATACAGGACGGTGTTCTAATAACCAAAGAAGATATCAGTGCCATCAATGGGTATATTCATCCGATTAATGATTTACTAGTTTACAATGACACAGTACCAAAACTTGTTCTGAATGAACGTCTACGCTTCGACGATACATCGTTCCAGCCAGAGCTTATGACCAATAGTCTTAGAGGTATTGCAGATGCTACAGTAAAAGCACTCAATAGTGGTGTACAAGGTAGAGAGGGTAACTGGATCAGATTCCCGAACAACTATTTCAACAACCTTAGGGTTTACAACGGTGACAATACTCAAGTTCGCTATCTGCCAGGCCGCAGTAACTCTTGGTCCAACTATCAGGAAGATGAGATACTATGTATTGGTGCATACGATTTCGCATTCCGTTTACCTCCTGTTCCAGACGGAACATACGAGCTGAGAATGGGATATACAGCCAACGGCAATCGTGGTATGGTACAATTCTATTTAGGTAGCAGCAGCAAGCAAGCTAGCATGAAAGCTCTAGACATTCCACTTGACATGCGTAGGACTGGCTCTGATGTTAACGTAGGATGGACATCTTACACTACTGAGCAAGATAACGGTATTTCTACAGATAAGGAAATGCACAACCGTGGATATATGCGCGGACCTCTGTGCTTTACACTAGGTGTTGGTGGTAGTACCACAGGTCGTTCCAATCAGGAGAACCTCCGTCGTGTCATAGCCAAACAACAGTTCAAACAGGGCGAGTACTGGCTGCGTTTCAAGACAGTTCTTCCAGATAATACTACCACACAGTTCCATTTGGACTATATAGAATTCTGCCCTGCAAATGTCTACAATAATGCGACATACGTAGAGGATATGTTTTAAAAATTCGGAGGCAGGTTAAATGTCCTGCCTTCAAATAACAAAAAAAATAAAAAGACAATGAAAAAGACCAAAAGATACAGCAGTATGTTGATACTCTCAGCAGCCATGCTGATTACCGGTTCAGTATCAAGTTGCAGTGATTGGAATGACCATTATGATGCAAATACGGCTGAAACAGCAACGTCAACAGCTACAATATGGGAAAATATTAACTCCAACACAGATCTGTCAGAGTTTGCTGACCTTCTGAAACGTGCCGGTTATGATAAAGTTCTTAATACCACACAAGTTTATACAGTGTGGGCACCACTCAACGGCACATACGATTACGCCGAGCTAGCAGCTACTGACAGTGCAACATTGCTTCGTGAGTTCGTCAAGAACCACGTTACGCGTTACAACTATCCTGCCAGCGGATCGATAAAGGAGAATATATACCTACTGAACAATAAGTTACAAAATTTTGTGGGTGATAATACATATACCTTTGGAGGTGTTAACGTAAGAACACCCAACTTGGCATCATCAAATGGTGTCATTCACACGATTGAAGGAAAAGTAAATTTCTTCAGTAATCTTTATGAATATCTCAATAAGAGAAAATATGCAATAGACTCCATCAGTGACTATGTGCATAAGTTTGATGTTAAGATATTGGATACTGAAAACAGTGTTGTAGGACCAACTGTCAATGGAGAGATAACATATCTTGACTCAGTATTCTTGGAGAGTAATGCCTTATACAGTAGATTGAACCGTGCATACATCAATCGTGAAGACAGTAACTTTTCTATGATTCTTCCTACAAATAAAGCATGGAATGACGCAGCAGCAAGACTATCACCTTACTTCAATTACATCCCAACATTCAAATTCTCGGATTACTCATCTGGAACATTATCAACTATAGCTGTCAAAGTGGCAAATGACTACTTGAGAGACTCATTGATGCACTACAGTTTAGTTAAGGATCTTATTTTCAACAACAACTTATATTCAAATAAGGCTCTGATAAATAAGACTTCAGGATCAGGTTTGTCTGCCGATTCTTTGGTTACAACGACATATGACATCATCTATAAAAATGATGCTGAAGATCTATTCCAAGGAACAGAAAAAATTACTATGAGTAATGGTTTTGGTTGGGTTACAGATTCTATGCGAGTAAAATCATGGAACTCTTGGTGTAAGCCTATCAAGATCGAAGCAGAATATAGTTCTTATTGTATTACAACACTTTTAGGATCGTCAAATGCACTGCCAGCTCCTGCAGCTTCTAAAAATCCAGAAGTATCAGGAAGTGTATCAAATAACTATTATATCGATGTTGTTCCTTCTAAGTCATCATCTAATCCAGAGGTTTATTTCAAAATTCCTAATATTTTATCTACCTCATACGATGTTTATTGTGTATTCTTACCTGCAAATATAACCAATGTAAACGCAGAAAACAATCGTCCATACAAGGTTAAGATTACAATCGGATATAACTCGGAAACAGGTGCAACAAAGACATGGAATAATGAAAATAAATTTACCACCACGTTAGGAAAAGTAGATACAGTATATGCGGGAAACATTCAATTTCCAATTGCCTACAGAGGTATGCCGAATTACTATCCTTTCATAAAGGTTAAGAGTAATGTTGTCTCTTCTGAACTTTCATCATATAGCCGTGAGATGCGTATTGACTGCATTTTACTAGTTCCTAAAGAGCTTAATGATTATAAGACAGCTCATCCTGGATATACTTTTAAATATGATACCGACTATTAATAAAAGTTCCTAATAATAAAAATGAATAAGATGAAAAATATATCAATTATCTGCCTCTGTTTGTTGTTATCGGGAACAGTTTCAGTGAACGCCCAAGACAATACTGAAGTTGAAAACATTCAGATAAAACATTCAAATAAAAAACCTAAGCTACCATCCTATCCAACTATGGAAATTAAAGGACTTGTGGTAGATGCTGTTGGAAAGAAGCCTTTGGCGGGTATACAGGTTAAAGCTCTTAACAACGACAATTATGCAGCAATGACCGAAGACGATGGAACTTTCGCAATTAAGGTTCCTACATTTACGACATCATTGTATGTGTCTTCACCAGAATACATAGCTCAACAAGTAGCAATACAGAAAAACGGGGTTATTAAAGTTCAGATGCTCAGCGACAAATTTGGTACCATGTACAATAACGGTACAGAAATTACCGCACAACGTAAGATGATTCGGACAAAATCCACTTCATTAACTGCAGAAACAGACATTGAGGACAAACTAGGTGCAGATGTTCGCTCAATAACACGTAGCGGAACACCCGGATACGGCGCAGCTATGTTTATTCGAGGTATCAACTCTTTGAATGCAAACTCACAACCTCTTATTGTGCTTGACGGAGTTCTGCAAGACATGCAGGACAGTCGTTACTCTTTGCATAGCGGTGAATACAACAACCTCTTCCAGAATATCAATCCTGATGATATCGATAATATCACAGTACTGAAAAACGGAACTGCACTCTATGGCGCACGTGGTGGCAACGGAGTTATTTTAATTAACACCAAACGTGGTCACAGTATGGCTACCCGTATTGAGGCAAATGTATCTACAGGCATTTCTCTCCAACCCAAACTGGCGGACGTGATGAATGCTTCGCAGTATCGTCTTTACGCTACAGAAATGATAGGTACAATCCCTCAAATAAACACTTATACGGGAACTTTCAATTTCCTGAATGATGACGTTAACGGTTATTATTATAAAATGTATCACAACGATACAGATTGGAGCAAAGAAGTTTATCATGAGGCATTAACCCAAAACTATAGCATCAATGTACAAGGTGGTGACGATATCGGTATGTATAACCTCTCTTTAGGATATACAGACGGTCAGAGTACAGCGAAACAAAATGGTTTTAATCGTCTTAACATACGATTCAACACTGACATTAGTATCACCTCAAAATTAACAACTTTGTTTGATATGTCTTATGTCAAAGTTAACCGTAATGTATTTGATGATGGCGCTCCTACCTCTTTTGATGAAAGTACAGTGACTTCACCAACATTCCTTTCTCTGATCAAGGCTCCTATTCTCAATCCTTATACGTTTAACTCAACAACAGGCAAACTGTCTAGTACACTCAGTGGTCCAGACGACTTTGTCAGTATGTTAGGCAACGGTCTCTCACTTGGTAATCCTACAGCTATCCTAGTTAATGGTGAAGGTGTTAATAAGAACAGAACTGAAAATACAGAATTCAATACACGTATTGCTCCAAAATACGAGTTTAATTCTCACCTATCATTAACCGAGAGTTTTAGCTATACACTTAACCGTAACTCACAGCGTTATTATCGTCCAGTGAATGGCGTTCCAGTGTTTAAGATTGATGGTTTAGGATCAGTTAAAAGCATGACAATGTCAATGTTCTCAAAGGAAATAAGTATCATGAGTGATACTAAGCTTGATTTCAAGAAACAATTTGGCAAACACTTCCTCAATGCATTCGGAGGATTCCGTTATGTGACTTACTCTTTTGATAATAGTCAGATAAAAGGTCAGTATCAAAGCGCCGGAAATGACAAGACTCCAAACCCATCAAATGATATGGATTACAAGCAGCCATACGGAAACGATGATCAATGGAGAAATATGACATGGTACGGAAATGCAGACTACAACTATATGAATAAATATTTCATACAGGCAACACTTGCGGCAGAAAGCAGCAGTCGTTTCGGTAGTGAGTGTGACGGAATCAAACTTGCAGGTGTCCGTTGGGGTATCTTCCCAAGTCTACAAGCTGGCTGGGTCATGACTAATGAAAAATGGTTCCCGAAGAATATTGGAATCAATTATCTACGTGTCAATGCCGGTTATGACATCAGCGGTAATGACGACATCAGTAACTATGCAGCCCGCACATCATTCAGTGCAGTCACCTACCTATTCAAAAATACAGGTATAGAACTGAACAACATCGGTAATGAAAATATTCAGTGGGAACAGACAAACAAACTTAACTTTGGAGTGCAGAGTTATCTCTTGAACAACCGAGTTGGTATTAATTTGGACGTATTCTTTAACCGTACAAACAATCTTCTTACATTGAAGAGTTTCGATTCACCAGTATCAGGTATTAACAACTACTGGAGCAACGGTGGATCTCTAAGAAACCGTGGTTTTGAAGCCACAGTTACGGCTAAACCTATCAACTCAAAGGATTTGAAAATGGAAGTCGGTGCTAGCGTAGGACACTACAATAATGAGATTAAATCATTACCAAACAATAATACGCTCTACGTCAACGGCGAAAAGACAGCTCAGGGATATACCTCAAGTATCTATGGTACAGATAATATAGCAACCATAGTTGGACAGTCTGTAGGAGTTTTCTACGGATACAAGACATTAGGAGTATTCAGCACTGACGCTCAGGCAAAAGCTGCAGGAGATAAAGGATACCTGTACATGCTCAGTTCAACAGGTGAGAAACAATATTATAAAGCAGGTGATGTTCACTTCGTTGATATTGATGGTAACGGCGTGATAAATGAAGCTGACAAGACAATTATTGGCAATCCAAATCCAGATATCTACGGTAACATATTTGCGGTTCTTAACTATAAGAATTTCACACTAAACCTAGGTTTCAATTACTCTTTGGGCAATGATGTCTATAACTATCAACGCAGTGTACTTGAGTCAGAAAGCAATTTCTTCAATCAAACAACAGCTGTAACAAACCGTTGGAGATATGAGGGTCAGATCACAGACGTACCACGTCTTTCATATAAAGATGTACTTGGAAACAGTCGTTTCAGTGACCGCTGGATAGAAGATGGTAGTTATCTGCGTCTTAAGACAGTTAAACTGACATACAATGTACCAGTTAACCTTTCTTGGCTACAAGGACTCTCAATATGGGCAGAAGCAAATAATCTCTTCACCATCACCCATTACCTTGGTGGCGATCCTGAGTTCTCTATATCTAATGGTTCCCTTTATCAGGGTATTGATGCCGGCAATATGGCATTAAGCCGCAGTTTCACATTAGGATTGAAGATTAACCTCTAAAAAACGGATGACAAATGAAAAAGATTAAATTAATCATAGCAGCAATAATCGCTACAGGTGCAATGGCATCGTGTAGCGATATGTTAGAAACAGATTCAACCCGTCAGGTGTTCAACCCAACACTCGACCAAAAAACGGACTCAATGTTTTTCACAGTAGGTATATTACGCGACATGCAACTGCTTGCGGATCAATATGTACTGACAAATGAAATGAGAGGTGACCTTGTTACAACGACCGATGCCACAGAGACCGCATTGCGCGAGCTTGCTAATTTCTCGGCTAATTCTAGTAATAAGTATGACTCAGCATACGTGTACTACAGAGTTATAAACAACTGTAATTATTATATTACTCATCGTGACACAAGTTTGGTTACCGGTAGCAAGAAAGTTACTCTCGATGAGTTTGCAGAGGCAAAAGCAATACGAGCTTGGGCTTATCTTCAGTTAGCTAAGACTTATGGAAGCGTTCCTTTCTTCACAGATCCAATAACAAGCATCTCAGACGTAAATAAGGACTATCCGAAAAAGGACATTGCAGGAATATGTGAAGCTCTTGCTCCAGACCTTATACAGTATAGTGGAGCTGAGTTACCAAACTACGGACAGATAGATTGTGGTAAAACCAACTGGGGATCGGCTAAAACTGTTGAATCTATCAGATGTATGATTCCAGTGGATGTTGTACTTGGCGATCTCTATCTTGAATCCAACCAATATGACAAGGCAGCTCAGTATTATTCAAACTATCTCAGACAGAATAAACTTGCCTCTGGAGGATATTTCACTAATCCTTTCCTGTATCCTGACAGTAAGGTATTACCTAATGATTTATCTGTTAGTTACTCATCAGGATCAACTTGGTCTAGAATATTCAGCAATAACAGCACAGTAGACTTGATAACATACATTCCTATGGCTGTTAATAAACTTAAAGGTACAACATCAAGCTTACCTGAGATGTTTGGTTTTGATTATTATGGAACAGAGGGAACACGCACAGTCTACCGCCAAATAGAACCTTCAAAAAGTTACTATAATCTCTGTGACAAACAAGATTACTACTATATTCAAGCTTCAGGAACAATCATAGATGAAAGCAAAGTCAACAACCTACATATAGGTGACATGCGTCGTTATACGATCACGAAATCGGCAACTCAAGATGACAGCACGTATAACTTTATTCTGAAATATGATTATGCAAACGTCCTGCTCTATAGAACAAATGTAATATACCTGAAACTTGCAGAAGCACTTAACCGTATGGGGTATCCTGATGCAGCATTCGCTGTATTAAAAGATGGTCTGAAAGAAGATTTAGCTTCAGATACTACATACATCACATCGGACACAAAAAAACTGTTGACCACCACACTACCATTCTTCAATCATGCTTATGCATCTATATTTGATAAGAACTCTGGTATTCATCATAATGGTAGCAACCTTACAGAAGGAACCTTTACTCCATATCAGATGGACAGTATCGTTGGCAACAAGATGAGTGAGATTGGTTCAACTTATGGAGCAGTCATTGGACAAACAAAAGCCGATACAATCAATGCAGTTGAAGATCTGATTTGTGATGAGTATGCACTTGAATGTGCTTTCGAAGGTAGCCGCTTTGGTGATCTCTGCCGTATTGCACGTCATAAGAATGCAGCCGGCACCTATAACAGTAATTTCGGTGGAATCTGGCTTAAGAATAAGCTAGCATACAAGAAACCTGTTGTAAATCTGGAAGAAGAATCAAATTGGTATCTTCCTTTCAAATAAGAAAAGACAACTTGAAATAGATAAGGTCGTAAGTTTATAACTTACGACCTTGTTTGTTTTAGAAACCAAATATAGTTACTATGGGTAAATGATCACTATAACCACCATTGTATTTATACCCCACATAAGTCCGTTTAGGTTTTTTCCCTCCATAAATCTTATCGGGTTCCAGAAGAAAATTATCATCCTCAATAAAACTCTTTCTGAAAGAGTTGTGAAGAGACTTGCTGATAAGTACATGATCAATACTTCCCCACTCTCCTTTATACTTATATGACCCTGAAGCTCCATGAGTCCCTACAGCAGATGCCGATACATTGATCAAGCCCTCCCTCTCAACATACGTCAAGATGCTATCATTTTCATAATCATTAAAGTCTCCTGTCACAATGATTTTTGCTTCAGGTGAAATCAAACATAAGGAATCAATAGCATTACGAAGCGTCGTTGCGGCTAACATACGAAACTGCATAGCCTTGGTTACGTTACCTAATCTACTAGGAAGATGTACCATATATATATGTAAGGTATCACCATTTGAAATCTCACCACAGGCATAAAGAATGTCTCGTGTGGGACTATGCCCTTCAGTCGTAGGTAATCTGAATGATATTGTGTTGACCAATCTAAATGAAGAGGGTTGATAAATCATTCCAACATCAATGCCACGGTTATCCATAGACTGAGTCATTACATAATCATAACCACCCTTGCGTAGAAGAGAACGTCGCGTTAGATAAGTCATAACACTATCATTCTCTACTTCACACATGACACATATATCCGGCAATGATAAATCCTTAGAAGCAGAATTACCACCGCATGCAATCAATTCTTTAGATATATTGGTAAGTTTATCCCAATAACGGTTCACGCTCCACTTACGTTCTGAATACGGCAGATATTCATAATCACTTTTCAGGGAATCATGAACACAGTCAAATAGGTTTTCACAGTTGAGTTCAGCTAAGGTGAAAATAGAGATCAGCAGGGTACTAATGAACATATTCGTAACAACCTATATCCGGTTTATCATCTCGGGGCACTCCCAGCCTGTCATAAGGTAATGTATATTTTGTATTAGCACCACCTATGCCACGTGAGAGACTGTCCAATCGGAAGTCAAAATATAAATTATAATAATCGATATTTCTGAAGTTTTTTGATTGTGAAGCTGTACTATCACGAGACTCCCATAGCGTATTCACAAATAAAGTATCCTTATCAACACGAGGGGTACAAATAAGACAATTGATGAAACGATACTTAAATGTAAGTGTCGTGTCCTTATCTCTCATCAACTTGTCATCACCAAAACCAGTAATAAGACTGTTGATCACATTTATCTGATATAACGGATAAGGAACATTTCCTATATGATTGGAAAATCTCAAGGCTACTCCTACATCTCCGTGAAAAGGATAAAACTGTCCCAACGTGCACTGAAGTAACGTTGTGTACCCTCCTGTTATAGAGACACAATCATTCAATGCATTTGTTATCTGACAGTTCTCAATATCTATGACAGAGCTGAATGCTTGAATTCCATACCCTTTACAGTTATGAATCACACAGTTGTTCAGTAGCAACTTCTCTTTACTAATATCGGACGAATCGCAAATAATACCATACTTTGAACTATGTATATCCGTATTATATAACTGATTTCCATAACTGCTTCCACGCAGACGTATACCTTCCCACTGTCCACTCACACGGTCATAAGGCAAATAATCAAACATGTGGTCAGTACGATCACCACGAAATATCACAGGACTGGAGACTTCTCCCAACGAACGAAGCGTTCCATAAACATCTATACCTGCCCCATCATGAAAATAGATTGTAGTGCCCTTAGCAATCGTCACGGTCACACCGCTGTCCACCTTTAACCCACCATAAACGATGATAGGGTTCGACTTACTGATTGTAGTGTCCTTTTTAAACACAACATTTCTCATCAAAAAAGCATCCCTACTGTAAGTATTTAACACTACCTGTTGCTGTACACCACTTTCAAGAGTGAAGAGCAACTTATCGGTAACGAGTTTTGCTGAGTCAAGGTTATTTGTTGGAGTTGTTATCTCCACAAATACACGCAGGCTGTCACCCTTACGCAGTTCAACATTCGAGGTTTGATATCCCGTTGAAGCACTCAAATAAATGCCATCTACATTTACACGATAACCAGTCTGGTTGCCTTTACTCAGGCGCACACTGTTTATACGGATACCATCGCCGGTATTATTATGTACCCAGAAAGAATAAGTGGATGACGGTACATTAGAAAAGAGAGTATCGAGAGTGACAGTATCCCTTGTAAACGAAAGCAGGTGACTGCTGTCGGTAGAGAAGCTGTCATCATTGCTGCATGATGCAAACAAGATGACAGCCATCAATATAGCATATAAAGATAATCGTTTCATACGTTTATGAAACGGAATATTAAATGTTTTATTGTTTAAGAAAACTATTTATCATTTAGCCTTGACAGCACTTCCTTCAGATATATTGCAGAGAGCGACCAAGTGGCAGCATCATTTGTACTATAATCGTCATCAGCATAAGGATGGTATATTTTATGCAACTCATTCCACGCCTGACGGGCAAGGTCACCGTTATGTAGATAATATGCAGCATAAGCTGTGAGTCTGGGGACAAGGAAATGAGTAGTACCTAATATAGTAAGCATCGGTGTGTAGTGTGCCGCATGATTGGTCCAAGCCTTCTGCCAGCTGCTGTCAGGAAGTAATTCGACGAGTTCATTATTGATTTCAAAACCTCCCATTATTGTCATCAGGTGATTGGTATTCATTATTGTAGTATCACCTTCATAACTGACAATACCTGAAGCCGGGTCATACCCTAACACCTTAGGACCGGTAAACAAGCCATGAGGCAGTGCGGCAATACTATGCATGCCGGCAAGAATCTTATTCCGGTATTTGATATTACCCGTTCTCTCCCACTCTGTCATCCAGTTGCCGGCGTATGCCAGCCAATCCGGACCGATTCGAAGACGAGCCGGTGCTGTACATGGAAACTTACTGCGAGGTTGGGCCAGTCGCATTGGGTCAAGGGTATATAACATACTGTCGGCATCACGAACCTCTGTCATCAGATCACCACTACGCTCATCTGCCATAAGATAGTATAGAAATCTGTTCCACGCGGCCTGACTGATACGTGCCTCTTTAGCTCCACATCCCCAATGACTCACGTTGTGTCTACTCCCAAGCATAGCATTCGGTCCAATGTGATAGACATCTGTTTCACAGGTATGCCTACTCATAGCCTCAGCCATCCTCCAAATATCCGCCTTTCCTGAACGCAGGAACATATACCATAACCATGCATTTGTGCCTAGTTCTGTGTTATCCCAGGCATAACCGCCAACGTCATAGCGCCAAGAGTGTCGCTGATGGTCATAAGTATGCATAAAATCGCCGTAATTCCAGAAACCATACCAATGTCCCTCATCAATCTGGTGTTTATAAAATGAAATAAGAGAGTCTAACTTGGGTTCCATATCTTGATCATCCTTATCAGGCAATGACCACACCCCAAAAGCTCTAACCCTATGCAGATATTCAGGAGTAGGTAATAGTTGATTAGCTGATGCCAACTTCTGACTGATAGCCTTCATCTCCAAGATAGACGGAAGAGTATCCGAGGGTAGTAATATAATCTCTGAGGTATGAGCAATCCCATACGGTGTACTCATTCCGGGCTGCACATCTTCATACGATTCATCCAGGCCGTGAGCCACCTTGTCATAATGACGCATATCCATAGGATCGCCATTAGGACTCCACAACCATACCGTAATGCGGGCATTGGATGTTCTCATCCCTTGAATCTCTATCTCCGAGGGGTACGACTGCCAGAAATTACGGAGCATCACCGAAAGTCCCCCGGATTTATCTCCTGCAAACGCATAACCTGAAGAGCGAAATCCTTCCATGGTTCCTATCCATGGTCTATCAGAATCGGTACGTTTACGAACAGAACATGTACCTGATGTCAACTGGGATAGTCGATAACCATCCCATGAAGCCAAATGGCTAACAGTGGCCGCAGTGGCTTTATCAAACTCTGGAATCGTAAGGTGATTGATCTGATTGTTGTATATGGAGTTCCGCAACTGATGTCTTGCCAATAGCGGTTGTATCGGTTCTGTAAAAATACTCTTTTCGCCTGTAGACAATGCAACATAACGATTATACAGAGAGTCACGCAATGGGATCTCTATCTGCAGGCCAAGCCCTTGAATGAAATCTTTATCCTGATCTGCGTCATAGATAAAAGTATGAAGCAGACGTATCTGATGACTTCCCTGATAGAAGTAGAAACGCAAAGTAAACGGAAGCAATCTGCGATTGGCAGACTGATAATGTCCGCAGACCTTAAATAAAGTTCTTACCGCACCTTCTCTTTCTCTCACCACGCTATCAGAGGTACCGATTAATTCTGTACCATTACGGCAGATCAGAGATATGGAACCAACAATTCTCTTTCCTAAATATGTAATACTATCCAGGATATGAGAGCTGCCTGATGTAAAATGAGGTATTAAGATTATCGCATTATTTTTAGACTTCTTCTGATTAGCATTGATTGTAATCTTTGGAGAACCACCTACCACTGCAGCGAACGCCTCCCATTTAGCTGTGCCGTCAGGCCATGAGGCAAGCCTCCAGTGATCATAATTGACATCTTTACCATCGGAGGTGAATTTGAACGTCGTTTTATGATTTACCAGACCTTTCTCAAACGGAACTCCGAACGTTACCGGAACATTGTCTCCCAAAGAATCATCTATCCAATGGAGTGGCACAACATCCTTAGCTGGTGAAATATTTCTATAACAGAAATTTGCTATTCTGGCACGTGATAATGTGGTACGGAATCCAAACCATCCAGATGTTAATGGATTAGGTTCACGAAAATCCGCTATCGTCTGATTGTTAATGGAATATGTTGTGCAGTTTCCTATCCTTGTTATACGAATATGATACCATTTTCCTGCTGTGAGCAAGTGAGAACTGTCTGTATATTCAAAGAGCACATCAGGACGTTTATTCTGTTTTTCGAAAGACTTATAATCGCCATCATAGCGACGAAAACGGGTTGTCTTATTAGAATTACCTCCATAACCGAGATAATATGTTTGTAATGAGTAGCAACGATTGAATATTCCGGAACGCCATTTCATCCGTTTCCAGATATCTTTTGCTTCTCTATCTGATGCCATCCAAAAACAATTCAGATCACTGAGTCGGTCACCCGCACGTTCATTCACGATACACGCATCATAATCTATAATTAGATCAGCACTCATTCTCTGTCGGAACCACAAGGTGAGACCTTTAGGAGCAGTTATTTCAAGTGTGTCGTGAATAAAAGAATAAGAATAATCGGGAGACTCTGACTCTATCGTCCAATATTTATTGAATGACGTTTTTGAGAATGGCTCAAAAAAACTCTGCCCGCTTGCAGATAATACTGTAAGCAGGCAGATTAATAAAAAGTTAATTTTAAAATTTGAAATAATTCTTTGCATTATTATAACTGATATCTTCAACCATCTGTCCAAGACGCTCACTCTCGCAAGCAGGAATCAATCCATTCTCAACATCATTACCAAGCAGGTTACATAATGTACGACGGAAATACTCATGACGCGGATAAGATATGAACGAACGGCTGTCTGTCAACATTCCAACAAAACGGCTAAGCAGACCAAGCATTGACAATGAATTCATCTGACGAACCATACCATCGAGCTGGTCATTAAACCACCAACCGCTACCAAACTGAATTTTACCGGGGCAGGTTCCATCCTGGAAATTACCAAGCATGGTTGCAATCATCTCGTTTGCTCCGGGATGCAGACAATAAAGGATAGTACGTGTCAGCTTATTTTCAGATGCTAGTGTATTAAGGAATTTACTTAATTCTTTAGATGTATTGAATTCTCCAATACTGTCAAAACCAGTATCAGGACCGAGCTGATTGAACATCTTTGTATTGTTGTCACGAATTGCTCCATAATGGAATTGCTGTGTCCAATTAGATTCAGCGTCCATCTCTGCAAAACGAACAAGCATACAGCTCTTGAACTGTCGGATCTCCATGTCAGAAAGAGTCTGTCCAGCCATAACCTTTTCGAAAATAACTTCGATTTGAGAATCTGTATATTCAGTAGCATAGAACTCTTCGATACCATGGTCAGAGAGTTTACAGCCGTTGGCTGCGAAGTAATCATGACGTTTCTGAAGAGCATCGATAAGGTCATTAAACTTACTGATGTTAACATCAGCAACAGCAGCCAGCTTTTCAATGTAAGCAATAAAATTTGCTGGATTTTCTACCGCCATAGCTTTGTCAGGACGCCATGCTGGAATCATCTTTACTTCAAAACCATCCTCACGAGTCTGTTGATGATAGTGTAAGTCATCCACAGGATCATCAGTTGTGCAGACAGTCTCTACATGATAATGACGCATGAAGCCACGTGCAGAAAACTCAGGTTGTTTCAGTTTTTCATTACACTCATCAAAGATCTCACGTGCTGTACTTGGATTCAATATTTTATCTATACCAAAAGCTGTTTTGAGTTCAAGGTGAGTCCAATGATAAAGAGGATTACGGAAGCAATAAGGTACCGTCTCAGCCCATTTTTCAAACTTTTCCCAATCTGAAGTATCCTTGCCTGTGCAATATTTTTCATCAACACCATTTGTACGCATAGCACGCCATTTGTAGTGATCACCACCCAACCAGAGCTCCGTTATACTTCCGAATTTGTGATCATTAGCCACCATTTCTGGATTCAAATGGCAGTGATAATCGATGATTGGCATTTTAGCCGCATGATTGTGGAACAGATCCTGTGCAGTTTTTGTCTCTAGCAGGAAGTTCTCATCCATAAATTGTTTCATCTTTAAATGTGTATTTAATAGTTATTTTATAACATAAATATTAATAGGTATCACTATTTTAGTTTCGAATGCAAATATAAATAAAAAATTTGTTAGTATAGAATATATTTTTGTATATTTGTATTCGAATTCAAGAAAAATATCACCAATCACGGCATAAAATCAAATATCTAAATAGATGAAGATGAATTAATCCTTATAATAGAAACATTTAACATTATTATTATGAAAGAATTAAAAGGAACTAAGACAGAAAAAAACCTGCGTGAAGCCTTTGCAGGTGAATCAATGGCAAGAAACAAATACACTTACTTTGCTTCTAAAGCTAAAAAAGACGGTTATGTACAGATTGCGGCCATCTTCGAGGAAACGGCAGCTAATGAAAAAGAGCATGCGAAACTATGGTATAAGTTTCTCAATGGTGGTCAGATAAATGGTACAGAAGCTAACCTTGCTGACGCAGCATCCGGAGAGTACTACGAGTGGACAGACATGTATGCACGTATGGCCAAGGAAGCGAGAGAAGAGGGTTTTGACGATATTGCGGAGAAGTTCGAAGGTGTTGCAGCCATAGAGAAGACCCACGAGGAGCGCTATCGCAAACTACTTAAGAATGTTCAGGACAGAAAAGTGTTTAGTAAAGACGGTGACTGTATCTGGCAATGTTCTAACTGCGGTCATATCGTTGTGGGCAAAGAGGCTCCAGACGTATGCACTGTCTGCAACCATGCTCAAAGCTATTTCCAAGTAAAAGCTGAAAATTATTAATATACAAGGGCAGGTGAAAACCTGCCCTACTCATTAAGATACTAGATATTTATAAATATAATTAAGATGTTGAATAAGCGACCATCAGTACTACTTATCTATACAGGCGGTACAATAGGTATGAAGAAAAATTCAGTAACGGGCGCATTGGAAGCGTTCAATTTTGACCGTTTAGTAAGTAATGTTCCGGAACTTAATCAATTTCACACGCTTATTAACACCTATCAGTTTGATCCACCTATTGATTCCAGTGATATGAATCCTAAGCTTTGGGCCAAACTCGTTAAAATTATCAATTACAACTATGATTTGTACGATGGCTTTGTGATCTTACATGGAACAGATACTATGTCATTCACGGCTTCAGCCCTATCTTTCATGCTCGAAAATTTGTCGAAACCTGTTATATTGACAGGCAGTCAATTGCCTATTGGACAGTTACGGACTGACGGCAAGGAAAATCTCATCACAAGCATCGAAATTGCAGCAGCTAAACACAAAAATGGTACAGCCATGGTACCGGAAGTTTGTATTTACTTTGACGAACGCCTGTTGAGAGGTAATCGTACAACAAAGATGAATGCAGAAAACTTCAATGCGTTCAACTCATTCAATTATCCCCATCTTGGCAAAGCCGGTATTAATATCAATTACGATCATACACGGATACTAAAACCGGATTTATCAAAGCCGCTTACCCCGCATTTTATTTATGATACAAATGTAATTGTCCTCTCGCTTTTCCCTGGTATACAGGAGACGATTGTACGCCACGTGTTCTCATCACCGGAACTTAAAGCTATTGTTATGAGAACTTTCGGTAGTGGCAATGCTCCACAGAGCGAATGGCTACTTGAATGTATAAAAGAAGCCACAGAACGTGGTGTGGTCATCGTAAACATCAGTCAATGTATGTCAGGAAGTGTAGAGATGAGCAGATATGGGAACGGACTTCAACTCCTTGAAGCTGGTGTTGTTAGCGGTCATGATTCGACGGTAGAAAGTGCTGTTGCAAAATTAATGTTTCTACTTGGACATTACAAAGATCCAGGCATTGTCAGATATTACATGAATCAAAATCTGAGAGGGGAAATCACAATCTAGCAAATCAAAAGATTGTCATAGAATACAAGTCCCACATTTTTTCTTTTAAAAGAGACCCGTTCCTACATAAATTCCGCTATGCTCCCGATGTTGTAGAGTATTGAGTTAAGGGTAAATTTAGCGGTAAATTCACGTGTAGAGACATATTCTACAAGAAGTAGAGATGGCTGGAGATGATGGAAACGCATAACTAACCAACTTCCCTTCTATATTTTTTACAAATCAGCCAAACATACATAAATCTGCTGTTATCAATTTGATCTTCAGATAATTATCATGAATTTATCCTACATAAACATACATTCATCCTACATGATATCATTCTGCTAAACTCATGTAGGATGTATGTTGGGTTGAAAAGTAGCATACATTCTGTTTAACATTGTCTTCCAATGAGTTATGAGAAATGATGTAGGAACCTCCGGAAAAACAGCTATGATAGGTTCGGTTCTTAGTCAATTTGCAGTGCATATATAATGATGTAGATTTATGGCAAAGATAACAGTTCAAAATACAGAAGTGTCATTGATGAAAGTCAATGGAGAAGATTTCATATGCCTTACCGATATGATAAAAGCCAAAGATGGAGAATTCTTTATTACAGATTGGTTGAGAAACAGAAACACTTTGGAGTATATAGGTATTTGGGAGAAGGTATACAATCCTAATTTTAATTATGGCGAATTCACCACAATTAGAAATCAAGCAGGCCTTAATAGTTTTAAGGTCAGCGTAAAAGAATTTGTGGCAAAGACTAATGCTATATCAATTCCATCTAAAGCTGGTCGCTATGTAGGAACCTATGCTTACAAAGACATTGCTTTTGAGAGCGACTCCTGAAACTCAATCAGATTGCCATTCAGCAGATAAAAGTGTTTGAAGATGACGGAAATAGAAATTTTTTGAAATAAAATGATATATTTTATGCAGTAAAATAAACTAAATAGCATTATTCAAGTATAATCATCTATAAATAATCCAATGAAAAGAATTACTATAACAGTGCTCCTGTCAATTTTCGTTGCAGTTTTATCTAAAGCGCAAGTTAAGATTAGTATTAATGTTTGTCCACAAATAAATGAAAGTTTTGGAGCAAGAGTAGGAACTGATTTTGATATACGATTAAATTCACGATGGAGTTTTGTTCCTGGGATATATTGGTCACTCCGAAACAGACAAACGACTAATAAGTCCACTACAAATGGAATAACAACTAACACCGAATATAGTGACGTCGCACATTTCATTACTTCACCTTTACATTTAGGTTTTCGTATTCCTTGTAAAGATGAAAATTCCTTTGCCTTAAAACTTTTTTTTGGTCCTTACATAGCTTATGGTATTGGAGGAACAAGTAAATATACAGAAAACATTGATGGTAAAGTTGCTCATTATCAATATGGGGCTTTTGATCCCGATGGCAGATATAAGAGCCATTTTGATTATGGGATTAATGTCGGCATAAATAGTCTTATCAAACAACAGTATAAAGTAGGATTATTCTATGAGATGGGTTTGCGGAAAATTTACAATACGAATAATGTTTTTGAAGATGTTCTGGGCGAATTGTTTTTAGTCAATAAAATTAATTTTGCCTTAGGCCTGACTTTAGGTTACCAATTCTAAGCTATATTATGCCATAGAGAATGTTGAAATAATACTATTTTGAGCCGAAATAGAGAAATATCATTCCTAACAAAACGATAGCTAAATCGACGATTTTACTTTTCAGATTCTTCTCATGGAAGGCCATCGCTCCAAAGAAAAATGATACGACGACACTACCTCTTCGAATCATTGACACGATGCTTATCATGGCTCCAGGAAGACTTAAAGCATAAAAATAAGCAAAGTCGGCAGCAGATAGAAATACCGATATAAATATGATACTCCAATCCCAATGAAAGGGAGTTGTCTTCTTATGAGTCGGCCACCATAAAAGTAATAACATGGCAAACATCATAAAGCACTGATATATATTGTACCAGCTCTGCACAATCATTGGTTCTAAGCCTACGCCACCATTGTCTGCCGGCGCCATCAGATATTTGTCATAAAGTCCACTGCCGGCTCCTAACACGCTAGCCAGAACGACAAAAAATATCCATTTGTTATGTTTAAAATCAATCCCCTCTTTTTTACCGCTCCTGCTTAAAAATAAAAAAGAGGTGACAGCAAGCGCAACACCGATCCACTGATATAGATTCAGTTTCTCACCAAACACCAGCAGAGCACCAACAAGTACCATCACCGGGCGTGTGGCATTAATAGGACCAACAATCGTCAAAGGCAGATGCTTCATACCAAAATAACCGAAGATCCATGAGGAGAGCACAATGCAACTCTTCAGGAGTATATACTTGTGTACGTCCCATCCACCAGAACCGACATGAAAGATACTTCCATCAAGAAGCGTCGTCTGTGAGGACAATACGATAAATGGCAAAAAGATAAGACTCGAAAAAAGCGTATTTAGAAATAATACCGGAATTACGGCATTTCCTCCTAAAGACTTTTTCTTAAATGAATCATAAAAACCTAATAACGCTGCTGATAAAAATGCTAATAATAACCACATAATCCTAATATTCAATCTTTTCTAAAAATAAAGCATTCGCCGGCATACTCTCACCGGCATCCGAACGGCTCTTACCTATTATAATATTTCTAAAGTCGTCAAGAGTAATCTTTCCACGACCAACATTTACAAGTGTTCCCACGACAGCCCGTACCATATTACGCAAGAAGCGATTGGCTGTTATTTCAAAATACCAAGAGTCTGCGCCCTCCTTCACCCATCTAGCTTCTGTCACATGGCAGATCGTCGTTTTCACATCAGTATGTGACTTACAGAAAGCTCCAAAATCTTCATATTCCATAAGAATACGGGCAGCCTGATTCATCATAGCAAAGTCCAGATCAAAACCTAGATTGCAAGAATATTTACGAAGGAATGGATTCTTCCCTTTATGCACATAATAATGATAGGTACGTGAAGTAGCACTGAAACGTGCATGCATATCTTCACTCACCTGATGCACGTCTGTTACTGCTATATCAGGAGGTAAAATCTTATTGAGTTTATAAGTGAGCTGCTTACAGTCTATATCCTTATCTATATCGAAATGCGCAACCATCATGCGGGCATGAACCCCTGCGTCAGTACGTCCTGCCCCTACAACTTCAATATCAGAACGCAAAAGTGTTGACAGAGACTTCTGTAACACCTCTTGTATGGAAATTCCATTCGGCTGAATCTGCCATCCATGATAGGCTGTACCGTCATAACTGAATGTGATGAAATAGCGTTGCATTGATTAAACTATTGATAATCTGTAAATAATTCATGCAAAGGTACTGTTTTTTATTCAAAAATAGTATCTTTGCCACGCAAATAATACATTAACATGTTACACATAACTAAAATTAAAAGAACCATCCTTGCACTATGTGCCCTCTCTATCTTTTCAAATAAAGCATTATCACAAATGACTCCGACCAATGAAATGGAGAAATTAGACCGTGGTATTGTTGCAGTAAAAACAAGTTCAGGCTATCTAGTCAGTTGGCGTTTTTTGGGTACGGATGATAGTCTTACATCATTCAATCTATACAGAAACGGTACTTTGATCAAAAGCGACATCTGCACATCAACCAACTATCTCGACACGGAAGGATCCACAACCAGTCAATATCAAGTATTGGCAATGTTAAAGGGTATATGTATCGATTCCTCAAAAGTTATAACACCATGGAGCAGCAATTGCAAAACAATTAATATTGACCAACCGGCAAGTGGAACAAGCAACTCTGGAGCTTACACATATGTACCATCGGAAGCCAGTTGCGGAGATGTTGACGGTGACGGGGAGTATGAGATTATATTAAAATGGCTACCTACGAACCAACAAGATCCCGGTGAGACAAATACAACCGATGGATCGAAAAAACTCAATCAGATTATTACCGGCAATACCTTTGTAGACTGTTACAAGATGGACGGAACAAAATTATGGCGTATATCTCTTGGAAATAACATCCGTTCTGGATTTCACTACACACAAGTTATGGTCTACGACCTTGACAGAAACGGGAAAGCGGAAATCGTATTAAAAACAGCACCTGGATCTATCGACGGTTTGGGTAAGTATGTGACAGAAGCAACCACCGACGCTACAATTAAGAATACGAATAATACAGCAAATTATGTATCCAAGACTGCTGCTGACTCTACCAGCAACATCTATGGAAGGATTATGAATGGTCCGGAATATCTAACTGTATTCAACGGAGAGACTGGGGCAGCCATACATACAGTATATTACAACCCAAACCGGGCTGGAGGTGTGGGTGGCTCAGCTGCCTATCCTTCGTCAAGCAGATCGGAAGAGCGTCG
>OBMA010000249.1_pt1 | contig 30252 bp, 28 predicted proteins | sample 1539141 | NCBI WGS metagenome assembly OBMA01 (sample SAMEA3991484, study PRJEB22521) | metagenome | biome: anthropogenic terrestrial biome; feature: sewage plant; material: raw primary sludge | place: Sweden | collected 2012-09-26
AATTGGAAACCTCTAAGGGGAAAAATAAAAGGATAATACCATACACAACCAAAGATAGAGAACATGGCTGCCAAAAATTTTGTATATTTGGGAAACAGAATAACAAGCATGTATCATCTTATTATGCGCAGCATACTCAGTACCATATTGGGCAGCATGGCGTTGGCAGCATCAATCTCTCCTGCCATGGGAAGCAAGAACATCACAGAATGCAAGCCAATAAAGACTGACAGCCAATCGGTAGCCAACATATCCTCATTGTTTGATAGCCTCCGCAACAGTCACAACGACTCCGTCAGTTTCGCTATCAACGATACATTAAAGAACAAAATAACGATTTTGCTCAACAATGCCGAATCCTTCGACAATCAACTGAGCGCACTAAACAACCTAGGCAAATGCTACTCTGATGACCACCTGATAAGAATATATAGCTGGGCTTTCCCGCTAAGCGACAAAACCTACCACTACGAATGTTTCATTCAATACAAATCGGATAAACAAGTTTATTTATATCCATTGACGTGTAAAAACGAAGCATATCAACCACAACAAAACGGCAGCATAGACCCTTGTACCAACTGGTATGGAGCCTTGTACTATAAGGCTGTTTTTACAAGACAAAAGAAAGCAAAATGTTACACTCTGCTCGGATGGGCTGGTAATGATGCAACAAGCGACTATAAGATAATAGAAACATTGTGGATAGATGCAAAAGGAAAACTCACAATGGGAGGAAAAAACATATTTGACAACAACGGAGTGACAAGCACTAGAATTTTGCTGAAATATAGTAACGACGCAAAAGTTGGACTGGATTTTCAAGACAGCAACACCCGCATCGTTTTTGACCATCTTGTCCCTTCCGAACCTACCTACAAAGGTATCTATTCCTATTACGGACCAGACTTCACCTATGACGGATACGAATACCTTAATAAAAAGGGAATATGGGAGTTCGTGGAAAACATAGACGCTAAAAACAAGGAATAAAATGATAAAGAACAAAATTATAATCATTATGACAGCAATATCAGCCTCAATTGGAGGAAACGCAATTGCCCAGACGGAGGGCTCAACACAAGGATTCAACTATCACGTTGACAAATTTTATGATTTGGAAATATTACGGTATCAGGTACCCGGATTCGACAAATTGCCATTACAAAAGAAAAGACTAATATATTACTTAAGTGAAGCCGCACTAGAAGGCAGAGATATTCTTTTTGACCAGAACTGCAAATACAATCTAGCCATCCGTAAGACGCTGGAAGCCATATACGCTAATTATCCCAAAGAAAAGGATAGCGAACAATTCGCTTTGCTGGAGAAATACTTAAAGAGAGTTTGGTTCTCAAATGGAATACATCATCACTATGCAATGGACAAATTCTTACCTGAATTCAGCAAAAACTACTTTGAGACTGCAGTCAAATCAATAGACCCTGAAAACTTGCCTTTATATGCGTATGGCAACAGCGTCGATAATCTGCTAAAAGAAATTGAACCCGTAATGTTCAACCCCTCGATATTATCCAAACGCGTAAATCAGGCAAAAGGCGAAGACTTGATAGCAACTTCGGCCAATAACTATTACGAAGGAGTCAGCCAGAATGAAGTCGAAAAATATTATGGGGGACTTAAAGATACCAACGATAAGACCCCTATATCATACGGACTTAACAGCAAATTGGAAAAAGTCAATGGGAAAATTGAGGAAAAGACTTGGAAAGCTGATGGGATGTATGGTGCGGCAATCAAGAAAATAATTTACTGGTTAGACAAAGCTGCAACGTGTGCTGACAATGACATACAAAAAAAGACAATTGAAGACCTTGTCGATTTCTACAAAACAGGGAATCTGCACACATTTGACACCTACAGCATACGGTGGGCTACAGACACATTGTCATCTGTTGATTTTCTGAATGGATTCATTGAGACTTATGGCGATCCGCTGGGCATGAAGGCAAGCTGGGAAGCCATTGTCAATTTCAAAAATGAGGAAGCCACACATCGTACCGAGATTTTAAGTTCCAACGCGCAATGGTTTGAAGACCATTCTCCCGTTGACAAACGTTTCAAGAAAGAAAAAGTAAAGGGAGTTTCAGCTAAAGTTATCACAGTCGCCATATTAGGAGGGGACTGCTACCCTGCAACCCCTATCGGCATCAATTTACCCAATAGCAACTGGATCAGACAAACACATGGTTCTAAATCCGTCACCATCGAGAACATAACCAGTGCATACGACGAAGCTGCCAAAGGCAACGGATTCAAAAAAGAATTTGTATATAGTCAGACGGAAATTGACCTTATAGAAAAATATGGATTCATAACAGACAACATCCACACCGACCTGCACGAATGCCTAGGACACGGCTCCGGACAGTTATTGCCCGGCGTTGACCAAGATGCCTTGAAAGCGTATGGTGCAACCATAGAGGAAGCCAGAGCTGATCTATTCGGTCTATACTACGAGGCCGACCCAAAATTGGTGGAACTAGGACTACTTCCTAACAATGAGGCATACAAAGCCGAATACTACACCTATATGATGAACGGACTGATGACGCAACTGATGCGCATAGAAGTGGGTAATAATATAGAAGAAGCTCACATGCGCAATCGGCAACTGATAGCCCGATGGATATACGAACACGGAAAAAAGGATAATGTCGTCGAATTTGTAAAGAAAGACGGTAAAACATACATCAGAATCAATGATTATTCCAAAATGAGAGTTCTGGTAGGAAATTTATTGGCTGAAATACAACGTATAAAATCAGAAGGAGACTACGAGGGCGCAAAAAATCTGGTAGAAGATTACGGGGTAAAAGTAGACCTTGAATTGCACAAAGAAGTAAAAGAACGCTATGCAAAACTCAATCTGGCACCTTACAAAGGATTTGTTAACCCTGTTTATGAGGCAATTAAAGATAAAGATGGCAATATCATAGACGTCAAAATAAAATACACAGAAAGCTACACCGAACAAATGATGAGGTACGGAAGAGATTACAGCCCACTTGGCGTAAAGAACTAATACCTGCAAATACGCAATATTTCTGAAAAAATCAGGAAAAGAATAAAGCGGGAATTAAAAAATTGACTATATTTGCCAACACAAGTGTAAAAAATAAAAACAACAAAATATACACAAAATGGAAATCAAGAAATCGAAAGAAGCCGATTTGGAAAGAGAGCGGTCAGGTTTCGTACTTCTTGGACTACTGTTCGCATTCAGTTCGATATATATCGCATTTGAGTGGGCTAACGTAGAAAAACAAGAAGTCACAAAAGATGACATTGTAAAAATGGATATTGGAGATGAAGAGATGGCTCCTCAGACCACACAGCCTGACCTACCACCACCACCACCAGCCGCAGCTCCTGCAATGCTTGACCCCGTCATTGAGTTCAATGTCAACAAGAACGCGACAAGTACCAATGTACAAATTGCTTCTTCTGAGGATGAGGGTCATGAAGTAGCAGCAGCTCCAGCGCCAGCCATTCAGCAAGTAGTAGTAGCTCCTGTTCAGAAAGAGGATGTACAACAGGTTTACACTCATGTGGACAAGAAAGCCGAATTTCCTGGTGGTGAAACCGCATTGTATGGTTATTTAAGTCAAAATATACATTATCCAGAAGCGGCCAGAGAGAATGGTATTCAAGGTGCTGTATTCCTTCAATTCACGGTCAACATCGATGGTTCTATTGAGGATATTGAGGTGAAAAGATCACCAGATGTTTCTTTGGAAAAAGAAGCAATCCGAGTTGTAAAGAGTATGCCTCGTTGGGCAGCTGGTGAAAACAACCACAAAAAGGTACGTTCAAGATTCATATTGCCAATTCAATTTAAATTGGGTAATTAATCTCACAACAGTTTATAAAAAACCTCTGGTACAATGTATCAGAGGTTTTTTTTGCATAGACACAAACAAAAGGAATGAAACCATAAAATAATGGGAAGTAAACACTAAATTTGCAGATAAAGAAAACAGACATGTTAGAACAATTAATAGCCACCGACAAAGAACTGATGCTGACGCTTAATGCAGGAAACTGCCACAACATTTTTTTAGATATTTGCATGTGGATGGTATCCGAAAAGTTTATATGGATTCCGTTATATGTGACTCTTTTATATGTTCTAGTCAAATATAAAAAGAAAGAAAGCATACTACCCATACTAAGTATGTTGCTGATTTTGATAGTCTGTGACCAAATATCATCAAGTATCATCAAGCCCTTGGTTGGCAGACCCCGTCCAAGCCATGACCCCGAAATAATGGGAATGCTAAAATATGTATATGACTATAAAGGAGGCCCCTTTGGATTTCCATCTTCACATGCCGCCAATACATTTGGATTGGCAACTTTTGTCACACTGTTGTTCCGTAAACGCTCTATCGGCATCAGTTTTTATCTTTGGGCAGTAATTTGCTCTTATTCCCGAATATATATGGGCGTACACTATCCCTTGGATATTTTATGTGGATCGGCATTAGGCATACTTGTGGGATGGAGTATCTACAAAGGCCATTCAATGATACTGAGAAGCAAAACATACGATAGATATATAGGTAACACCGTTAACTGGAATGATAGCAACTGTGGGCTCGTATTAGCCGCACTATATACCACATTGTTTTGCATTATGTGTGTAGCCACCCAAACTAAATTATTTGAATAGTCATCTGCTACCAACACACACAAATAAGTCATCCATAAATAATGAATAAGACAAAAAAAGAGGTTGCTCCATACAGAGCAACCTCTTCTATTTTCATGAATGCTAATTAAGCATTCTTTACTTTGTCAACAATAGCTTTGAAAGCATCAGGCTGATTCATGGCAAGGTCAGCAAGAACCTTACGATTGATTTCAATACCAGACTTGTGAACAAATCCCATCAACTTAGAATAAGAGTAACCCTCCAAGCGGGCAGCAGCGTTAATACGCTGAATCCACAACGCACGGAAGGTACGTTTTTTGTTTCTACGGTCACGGAAAGCATAAGTCAAACCCTTTTCCCAAGTGTTCTTGGCAACGGTCCAAACATTCTTTCTTGCACCATAATAACCTCTTGTAAGCTTTAAGATTTTCTTTCTTTTTTCTCTTGATGCTACGTGATTAACTGATCTTGGCATTTTTTTAGAATTTGTGAACGTTAGCGCCTCATTTAAGAGAACTTAAAGAGCTAAACATTCGATTAATAAATTAAAAATAAATAAGAACACAAAACTTAACGAAGTCCAAGCAATTCACGAACATTACGCATATTTGCATGATCAACAATAGCGAAATGATCCAAGTTACGCTTCTGCTTCTTAGTCTTCTTAGTCAGAATGTGACTATGATAAGCATGTTTTCTCTTAATCTTTCCTGATCCGGTAAGAACTAGTCTTTTTGCAGCACCGGAATTAGTTTTTAATTTTGGCATTTTAATTTAAAATATTAAATATATATAGAAAATCTATATCTTATTTGGCAGCCGCAGGCTTTTTAGGAGAAAGAAGAATACTCATACGCTTACCTTCAAGCATAGGCATCTGATCAACCTTAGCCATCTCCTCCAAGTCATTTGCGAAACGAAGAAGCAAAACCTCACCTTGTTCTTTGAAGAGGATTGAACGGCCCTTAAAGAATACATAGGCACGCACTTTATTACCCTCTTTCAAGAATTCCTGAGCATGTTTCATCTTAAAGGCATAGTCATTATCACCAGTCTGAGGTCCGAAACGAATTTCCTTAACCACAACCTTGGTTGATTTTGCCTTTAACTCCTTCTCCCGCTTTTTCTGCTGATAAAGGAATTTCTGATAATCAGTAACACGACAGACAGGAGGCACCGCATTGGGAGAAATCTCAACCAAATCCAGTTCCTGCTCCTCTGCTATTTGGCGAGCCTTTTCTATTGGGTAAACACCCTGCTCTACGTTCTCGCCAACAAGACGGACTTCGCGTTCACGAATTCGCTCATTGATTCTGTAGCCAGCCTGGTCGTTTCTACTTCCATTATTCCTGTCATAAGGTTTTCTTTCACCCCCATTATTTGCGGCACCAGAGGTGCCATTTGATGTGGCAGGCTTATGAAAAGGAGTAGAATTAGTCCTCTTAATAAAATGTTTTACGGGTGCGATAACTTAATCCTCCTATAAATTTATGTTACTAATTATTTGTTTAAATCCTTGTTTACTTCATTTCTCCAATGGTTCATCATGTCGTAAACCTCTTTATTCAAATTATTTGCAAAGATAGTTAAATTTATTGAACCTTTATCACCTTCGCCCTGTTTTCTAACAGAAACTTCCTGATTTTGTTGTTCTTTTTCTCCGACAATGAGCATATATGGAATTCTCTTGATCTCATTGTCACGGATTTTTCGTCCTATCTTTTCATTTCTGTCATCGACTATGGCTCTAATATCCACAGAATCCAAATAGGAACGAACCTTCTCAGCATAGTCATTGAATTTCTCTGATATAGGCAATATGACCACCTGATCCGGAGTCAACCACAGAGGAAAATGTCCTGCGGTATGTTCAATAAGGACAGCCGTAAAACGTTCAATAGACCCAAACGGCGCACGATGAAGCATCACTGGACGATGTTTTTGGTTGTCATCGCCTGTGTATTCCAATTTGAAACGCTCTGGCAAATTATAATCAACCTGAATGGTACCCAGCTGCCAACGACGTCCCAACGCGTCTTTCACCATAAAATCAAGCTTAGGGCCATAGAATGCAGCCTCGCCATACTCTACTTTGGCTTTCAGTCCTTTTTCCTGACAAGCCTCAATGATAGCCTGCTCTGCCTTTTCCCAAACCTCGTCCGAACCGATGTATTTGGTATGGTCCTTAGGGTCACGTAAAGAAATCTGAGCCTCAAAATTATCAAAATTCAGAGCCTTAAAGATAATATTGATGATATCCATCACTCGTAGGAATTCATCCTTTACCTGGTCAGGGCGACAGAAAATATGGGCATCATCTTGCGTAAACGAACGCACACGAGTCAGTCCATGTAACTCACCACTCTGCTCATAACGATATACAGTTCCGAACTCAGCTATACGCAAAGGAAGATCCTTATAAGAACGTGGTTTCCAAGCATAAATCTCACAATGGTGAGGACAATTCATAGGCTTCAACATGTATTCCTCACCTTCCTCAGGTGTATGGATTGGCTGAAATGAATCCTTTCCATAATGCTCCCAATGGCCAGAAGTGACATATAACTGTTTGCTACCGATATGCGGAGTCATCACCTGCAGATATCCAAACTGTTTCTGAATTTTCTTCAGAAAATCCTCCAATCTGAGTCGGAGAGCGGTACCTTTGGGCAACCACATAGGCAAACCTTTGCCAACACGGTCGGAGAACATAAAGAGCTCCATTTCCTTGCCTATTTTTCGATGGTCACGTTTCTTTGCCTCTTCCAGCAATGCCAAATAATCATCCAGCATTTTCTTTTTAGGGAAAGAGATGCCATAAACACGTGTCAGTTGCTGTCTGTGTTCATCTCCTCTCCAATAGGCGCCAGCTATACTGGTCAACTTCACAGCCTTGATAGGAGTGACATCGCGCAAATGAGGGCCTCGGCACAAATCAGTGAAAGAGCCTTGCTCGTATATGGTGATATTTCCATCTTCCAATTCACTAATCAGTTCGGTCTTATAGGTCTCACCTCTATCGCCAAAATACTTCATTGCATCAGCCTTGGAAATGTCCCTACGGGTGAGGGTCTGCTTAGAGGCTACAATCTCCATCATTTTTTTCTCGATAGCAGCAAGATCGGAATCCTTAAGCACAATATCACCCAGATCCACATCATAGTAGAATCCGTTTTCAATAGCTGGACCGATACCGAATTTGACATTAGGATAAATCTGTTGAATTGCCTGTCCGAACAAATGGGCAGATGTGTGCCAAAAGGTCTTTTTGCCCTCCTCATCATCAAATTTGAAGAGCTTGACAGAGCAATCCTCCTCAATAGGACGATTGAGGTCTCTGATTTCACCATTGACACCAATAGAAAGTACATCCTGAGCTAAACGCTGGCTGATACTTTCAGCAATTTGTAAACCTGTTGTTCCATTTTCGTACTCGCGAACGGAACCATCTGGAAAAGTTACTTTTATCATATAAATTTATGTTTTGGTTGCATACAAGCGCAACCCGTTAATTCTTGTTTTGCAGTAAACAAAGCAAACGCAAAAATAGCGTATTTCCGCAAAAAAACGGAGTCTTGGGAATATTTTTTTGCAAATAACGGGAAGAATCACAAAGAGAGACTTCTTCCCCTTACATTTTCAACATACATTACCAAATGGATACCCTTTTTGAAGGTTCCACATATAAGGAATCAGATGGCTTGATACTGAAAGCATCGTACCAGGCATTTATTTCTGGCAAGGCTCCATTCACACGCCATTTACCCAAAGCATGGGGGTCGGTCTTGGTCCGACGCAATATTTCTTCCGGTCGTATATTGTCAGCCCATACTCCTGCGAAAGCTAAAAAGAAACGCTGCTCAGGAGTAAAACCATTCTTTACTGGGAGCGGTGAACTCTGAGTGGCAGATTTAAATGCTTGATAAGCTATTTGTAAACCTCCATGGTCCGCCAAATTCTCGCCTAAAGTAAATTCGCCATTGGCATGTATGCCAGGAGCCACTACAATAGAGTCAAAATGCAGAGCCAACACTTTCGCCTTTGCGGTAAAATTCTCAGCATCAGTTACTGTCCACCAATCCACCATATTACCATTTTTATCAAATTGGCGTCCTTGGTCGTCAAATCCATGGGTCATTTCATGGCCAATGACCACCCCGATGGCGCCATAATTGAAGGCATCGTCAGCCTGCATATCAAAAAAAGGATATTGCAAAATGCCAGCAGGAAAACAAACCTCATTGGTAGTAGGATTATAATAAGCATTAACCGTTTGGGGCGTCATATACCATTCATCTTTGTCAACGGGTTTGGCTGCTTTAGCCATCATAAAATCCGTATTGAATTTGGCCACATTCTTTCTGTTTTCCCAAAGCGTATTGCCAGAAACATCCAGGGCAGAATAGTCTCTCCATTTATCAGGATATCCGATTTTGACATGAAAGGAGCGAAGTTTATCCAATGCTTTCACTTTGGTAGAGTCTCCCATCCATGTCAGACTTTGCATACGTTCGCCCAATGCTGTTTGCAGATTATGGACCAAATTGAGCATACGTTCCTTATAGGCAGCTGGGAAATATTTTTCCACATACATCTGTCCCACAGCTTCACCCATAGAACCATTCACCATACTCACAGCCCTTTTCCAACGTGGCTGAGGTTCCTTGGTTCCCGACAACACCTTGCCATAAAATTCAAAGTTCTGTTCAAACATCTTATCACCCAACGAAGTGGCTGCCTCGTTTATCAGGCACCAATCCATATAATATTTCTGTTTTTTCAAACTGAAATGGTTGATGATTCTAATCACCTCTTTTATCGGTTCCGGCTGAGACACACTTACTTCCGATACATTCAAACCAAATCCCTTCATATAGGTATTCCAATCAAAACCTGCATAATCGGAGCACAATTTTGAAATTGACATTTTATGATAATTGGCATGAGGGTCACGTTGTTTCTCTTTGGTGTATGACACCTTGGCTATTGCCGTCTCAATTTCCATAACAGCCTCGACTGCCGATTTTGAATCGGAAGAAGAAAAACCACAAAGGCGGAACATTTTAGCTATATGCTGTTTATATTGTCCCCTGATTTTCACCATATTCGAATCCCGATCTATATAGTAGTCGCGTTCACCCAATCCCAATCCGCTTTGATAGGTCTGCACCAAATTGGCATCACTATTCATAGGATCTGCATCAACATATAACGAGAAATACACATCTATGCCTCGGCTTTGCATCCAGGCCATCACAGCTGGAATTTGTTTTGCATTTTTTATAGCAGCAATACGTTGCATATCTGGCAATAAAGGAGATATGCCCATTTTATTCTGCGCAACACTGTCCATTACCTGATTGTATAGAGTCGCTATTTTATAGGCAACCGACCCCGAAGGCTGGGATTTGGCAGAAAGACCAAGAATAAGATCGTGCAATTGTTTGCGGTTATTCTCAGCCAATTGGTCAAAAGTACCAAATCGGGCATATTCATTAGGTATGGGATTTTTCTTCATCCATCCGCCACAGGCATACTGAAAAAAATCCGTCCCTGGTGTTGCAGAGGTATCCATATTTGAAAAATCGAGACCAGGTGTTTGTGCCAACGGCTCGTCATTATTCACAAAAGGAGAAAGGAAAAGTGCCATCACTGGCAGTGCTAAAAGTCTATTCTTCATATTTATTCTTCTATCAGTTTTTAATCTGAAACGACAATAATATGTACGGAAACAGAGTGTCCTTTTGAAATTCAAAAAATCAAACTCGTCGCCACACATCTATTCTATTTATACAAAGATATAACAAAAAAAGGAAACGAATAATCGTTTCCTTTAAAAGGTGAAACCAAAATGGAGGTTACTGGTTCGTGAATTTATAAGTACCAACAATACTATTCATTAAACTCCATCTGTCACTTGCGACAGGAGCCTGCATTACTATTTCATATAACTTCTTATCTACAGAATTATAAAGAATGTAATAATCCGTGCGCAACAAAATCGAACCCGACTTAACAGATATAGAATGAATATAAGTAAGTCTGGTTGCTGGTATACCATTAACTGTGGTATCCGTTTCTACTCCAGAATATCCATAGCCACCATAATTGACATCCGAATCATATATGGCTTTTTCCTCAGCCACAAAGACCTTGGCAGAATCGGCCGACCCTAATGGACGAAGAGACTGACGATAAGCGATAGAGCAAACCGTATCGGACTTCAAACGAGTCACAATACAATTGTACCGAAAATTGTAATAAGTGGAAGAACCCATAGGGGGAAATGTATCTCCCTTCCAGCTATCAAACGAATCTTTTGGATAATGTACATAAATACCATTCAACTCTAAAGCCAGACCAGTATCAATATCACTTGCATTGCCATCACTATCGTCATCCTTGCTACATGATGCTACCAACATGGCTACAGCTCCAAAAAGGAACAAATACTTAAAGAATCTGAAAAATCTCATAACCTAAAATATTTTAATAAATATACTACTATATATCACACAAATATAACCATATAAAAACAAAAAAAGTTGTAAAAAGGTCAAAAACCTGATTACAACTTTACAAGTGCCCAAAATGAGATTCGAACTCACACGTCCTAACGGACACTACCCCCTCAAAGTAGCGCGTCTACCATTCCGCCATCTGGGCTAAAAAAATGGCAGATAACATCTGCCATCCTCTGGAGCGGAAAACGGGATTCGGACCCGCGACCCCCACCTTGGCAAGGTGGTGCTCTACCACTGAGCTATTTCCGCATAATACGCATTGGAATCATTTTCCGTTTGCGTTGCAAAGATAAGTCAAATATGTCATAAAATCCAAATAAATGCTGGAATAAATTACAAGAAAAATAAAACATTATTGGATTTCAATAATTTATCATGAGAAATCAGGACATTCTTTGCTTATAATCTTCATAAGCGAATTTACGAAGTAAAACCGGCTTACCAGATGCGGTCCAGAGCAAAATGGAAGGATGAGAAATGCCATTGAACATCGTCGTCTTTACTGTTGTATAATGTATCATATCTTGAAACACTATACGCTCACCAATCTCTAATTCATGATCAAACGACCAATCCCCATAAAAATCACCCGACAGACAACTATTTCCCCCCAGCCTATAGACTGCCTGCCCCGCCACAGGTGTTGACGAAGCACCTACAATATCTGGCTGATAGGGCATTTCCAGACAATCTGGCATATGACAGGCAAACGATACATTGAGCATTGCTGTCTTTACTCCCGCATTTTCTACTATATCTTCAACAGTTGACACCAATTCGCCCGTACGCCATGCAAACGCACTTCCTGGTTCCAAAATCAGCTTCAGTTGCGGATGACGGTGGCGAAAATCCTTTAGAATAGAAATCAGATGTTCCACATCATATCCTTCTCGCGTCATTAGATGTCCCCCTCCCAAATTTAGCCATTGCACCTTATCCAAGAAAGGGGCAAAAGCAGTTTCTATTTTTTTCAATGTCTTTTCCAATTCATAGGAAGTGGATTCACAAAGATTGTGACAATGAAGTCCTTCAATTCCGTCAGGGAGAACATTGCCCAGCACACTGGCAGTAATGCCGAGACGGGAACCAGGCGCACAAGGATTGTATAAAGCGGTAGCCACAGGCGAATATTCAGGATTGATACGCAATCCACACGAAATATGTCTGTTCATTTTTCTCAAAATAGGCAAATATCGATTATACTGCGACAATGAATTGAATGTAATATGACTGCTACATTCCGCTATTTCAGGAAATTCCTCTGAGGTATATACGGGAGCATAAGTATGTGCCAAAGAGTGCATTTCATCAACAGCCAATCGAGCCTCGCTGAGGGAACTTGCAGTAGTACTGAAACCATACTCCCGTATTATGGGGAAAACACGCCAAAGCGCAAAAGCCTTGAACGCCATTATTATTTTCACTCCAGCCCGTTCCTCCACACTTCTAATCAATTCCAAATTGTGGCGGAGACGCACCTCATCGACCACATAACAGGGCGAAGGCAAAATATTGTAGTCTATCACTTCTGTTTGAAATATAGTTTGATAATCTTATAAGAGGTGACTGCCCTTCCATGACAGACAGCAGGTTGCATAATTGGAAATTTCTCAGCCACAGAAACCACATCTGCCGAGTACTCCTCACTAAAAGTATGCATGATTTTGGCATTCAGAACCTCACCTGCCTTATTTACTTTTATCTTCATCAGCACCATATTAGGAGAAATATAGGTATCCAAATCAGCAGAATGCTGCAAATGAGTGAAAAAGAAATGATACATTGAATCCATCCCACCATTAAACTCGGCTGACTTATCGGGCATCGTGTACACCGTATCACCTTGCTCCACAACGTACGCTTTACGTTCAAGAGCCGATGCGCTAAAACAAAATCCAACTAATAACGAAATAAGAAACAGTCTTTTCATATATTCTTAGTATTTAAAGTCTGGCACAATATTTAATCTTTGTAAATCAGGACAGAAGCATATGCAGCTATGCCCTCTTTTCGACCAACAAATCCTAGATGCTCTGTCGTGGTAGCTTTGACTGACACATCCTCTGCCTCCAACCCTAGCACGGTTGCCATTGTTTGCTGCATATTATCAATATAAGGTTTCATTTTAGGTGCTTGTGCACATACTATTGAATCTATATTGCTTATATGGAATCCCTTATCAGCAAGCAGTTCTCCACATTTTTTCAATAATATTTTGCTATCAATGTTAGTATACATCGGATCGTTATCAGGGAAATGAGTTCCAATATCCTTCAGATGGGCAGCACCAAGCATAGCATCACAGATGGCGTGAATAAGGACATCAGCATCAGAATGTCCCACCAAACCCAATTCATAAGGAATTTTCACACCTCCAATCCAAAGTTCACGGTCTGGACCAAACTGATGCACATCATAACCTATACCTGTTCGTATCTTCATATCTTATTTTTTACATGGCAAATATACATAATTTAATTGGAGATGCACAACAGAAAAGGGGAACACATCTTATGGATGTGTTCCCCCATATAAATGAAAAGGATTTTTTAATTTTCTGCTATTTTCTTCAGTCCGTCAAGATTGAATCCCAAAGAAAAACGGAGTGTCTGATCCAACGGATTAGATTGGGAAGTTGAAATCAGATACGCACCATTCAACTCAAACATACTGAGTTTGAAGCCTGCACCAACCGAGAAATATTTACGGTTGCCTTTGCTCTCACTCTCATGAAAGTAACCGCCACGTACCATAAATTGCTTATTGTAGCAATATTCCAAACCCAAAGACCACATGATTTCATCCATTTCCTCACTGAATCCTCCTGGTGCATCAGTAAATGAACGAAAAATACCCGCTACAGAACTTATATCACGATAATCATCATATCGCTTTTGATAAGCATCTGCTGATTCACTATCCCTTTGGACTGGAGCTGTAGGAACCAAATATTTATTCAAGTCCAATGAAACAGTAAGAGAATTATAAGCATCGAATGGATACTCAAAGGCACCACCGACCCTCAAATTGGTTGGCAAAAACTCTTCAGTGTTACCATCATCATACGATACCTTAGAACCAATATTTGATACATTCACACCAAAGGAAGCATAAGCATTACGATCATCAGGGAGTACAATTGGACGACGGTAAAAACCCGCAATATCTGCGGCTACAGCCTTACCCGCTGAAGTTGTAGTTCCATCCTCGGAAATTCCATTTGTAATATCAGAATAGATAAAGCGAAGAGCAACTGCAGCGGACCAATACTCAGATAGCATTTGAGAATAACCCAAATCTATGGCCATTTCATAGGGACTTGCAGTTCCATTTGAAATAACTTCACCTGTAGGTCCTGGGGCTTGTGTCAAATCAATATCCCCGTAAGAGAAATAACGCAGAGATGCGCTCAGAGCTCTAGTCTCTCCCAATTTATAATAACCTGCCAAATAGACAAGGTCAATATCATCAACAATCTTACGCAGCCATGGAGTATATGACAATGATGCACCGCCTTGGCCATTCATCTGGGCATACTTGGCAGGATTCCAATACTGAGAATTCAAATCGGGCGAAGTTGCCACTCCAACATCTCCCATACCACCACCCCGCGCATCTGGGGCTATTGTCAACGAAGGGACAGCACTCTGCAATGGGTTGAACACCACATCAGATGCAGAAACCGAACCACTAACCAATAAGAAAGCAGCACCCGAAAGGGCCGCACGAAATATATTTTTCATCGATTCTATATTTTCTATTTGCATAATAAGAAATACAAAGATAAAACTTTATTTTATTCTTGTTATTGTGGCAAAACGACAATTTTTTCAGATTGTCCGACAAAATCGGCGCCATCTGCTTTTATTTCGACACGATAAACATAAATTCCAGGATTGACAGGCGCTCCTGCTGAATCGGTAAGATTCCATTTCAAAGCCAACTGTCCCGATGTGGAATTATTAGACCCTGACTCTTCTTTTATCAACATTCCATTAAGATTATATATACGGACACGATAATCCACATTGGCCGATGGACGGTCATAATCAACAGTAATTGTGACTGATGATCTGGCTGGATTTGGTGTGGCCACAATATTTTGTATCACGGCATCACGGCCTCCATCCACCACAAAATCAACAGAACGGGAAGATGAATTATTAAGCATATCCCAAGCCTTGAATGTCAGTGTGTGACGGCCATTCGTAAGATCTGACAAAGAATAATCGACTCTGCCCGACGAACAGCTCCCCAACGAATAGGAAAAATATGAGTTGAGAATTACAGGATCACCACCATCTACAGTAAGCGTAATGTCATGACCTATGCCTGCGCCTGCCGCATTGATACCGCTCTCATCTGTAACCTCAGCATAGAACATCGGAGAAGCATTAACCTGATCACCCGAACGGAATGACGATGTATTCAAATATAATGATATTTCCGGACCGACAGTATCAGCAATCACGCTGTCACTACTACCCCCAATAATGAAATTTTCATAAGCTCCTTTCGCCTCATATTTGTTTTCTGCATCATAGGCATAATAACAGATACGGCCAGCACCATAATTATAGCTGATATCTTTAGGCACAATCATATCAAATGAAAACTGTCCATCAACAACTGAAGCCGCTCCACTAAACAACACATTCGGAAAATCGGTATAGTTAATGGTGTAAGGAGTTCCATCCGTATTCAGTTTGTTGCCTTTTGTTGTCAAGGTCTGCTGTTTGTCAAAAAACAAAACATTAACCTTTCCATTGAAATTTGTAGCCAACTGACTTTGATTGGAAATATGACCGAAAACACGCACATGAGTAAGTGCATTAACCGTATCGGTCTGCATTTCACTTCCTTTTCTGATAATTGCCAATGAGTCCGTCTGCACCTGCATTGTCGGTATATATAGATGCAATGCAGGGTCACCCAACAATGTGAAGGTAAGGCGGGATTCTGAGTTGTAACTATTCTTCGAACATCTCATCACATCACCTATCGTCTGATCTTCCGACTGACTATAAAAACTGGCAAGAAATGCAGAATTATAATCATCGTTATCGCTGGCATAAACCAGACGTGGAGTTGCAACCACTGCCACCGAACCCCCATTACCATTCAATATCAACGATTCGCCCACCGATGGTATGTAGCTGTCGAAACGGGAGAACTCACAGCTGGCAGAAAAAAGGACCCCCATCCGCTTGTTCGTCAAAGAAACAGCTTGATTCTGTTTAAATGTTTTTTCAGTAGACCAAGCGGTATAGCTGCTATGCCCAATATAATTGATGAGCATACAGCCATCATCAAACTGTTTTTGTATCAAATCTTCAACCTCAGGATAACGGTTACCAGTCGATTGTGATACTTTGGTATAGGCATCATAATATATCTTTTTGGTTACGACACTCAAATCGAGCTTTCGCACTTGATTGGCTCTATTTTCAGCATATCCTATGAACATATGATAATTGCTCTGCAACTCATTGTCATCAGCCACCAAGGCATATCTGTTTTTCCAACTTCCCAGTTGTTCATTACGCATATAGTAGGCTATTTTGCTCACAGCCGCATCAGCCTCTGCCGTAGTTGAAACGGGTAACCGGCCAACACCCAACTGTAGTTTGAAGGCGGAATAGAAATTAAATGCAGTCGCATTATCTCCCAGAAATCCGAAATAATCGTCATAGGTTTGTCCATTGTAATCATACAGGCCTCCTTTTTGATAAGTCAGAATCAGATTGGTTGGTGTAGATGAAGAAGATAACAAGATTCCCCTATTATCAAAACAGCCATCCCCAAATAACAAGAGATATTTTGGGGTGTTCTCTGACGAGTTCTTTGCCCTATCATACATCATCTTCAGGAATGAACGATAGGACGTTGCATCTGGTGCGCCTGATGAAAATTCATTATATATCAGTTCTGGGGTGACAACCAATGTGGTCAGCCCATCATTTTGCTGATGCAGTTCTGCTAATTCAGAAGCCTGAGATACAAATTTGGAAGGTGATATTATGACAAGATCTACCGGCTTGACGGCATGTAAATCCTGATTAGTGACAGACTCATAAGAATCGATGGAAAGAAAACCATCTCCGCTAGGATTCACTGCAACCAAATTCAACAAACTGGAAGTTGCAAGACGGAATCGGATTCCATCTGTCGTTGACGAACAAGGAACAGACCTCACATTTTTGGGGTCAGTCACGTTCCATATCTGAGTAGAACCAGCAGCTCCTGAAAGGAAGAAATCAGAAATTCGGCCACTTCCCACACTATTGACACTGCTAAACGGCATATAGCTACCCGACATCCGTAAGGCACATTTGGCAGCAACAGCCAGATAATACAGATAACCGACTGCCGATGAAGAGGAAGACCGATAGGTTGATGTAAAAGAAAGGTAACCATTTGCATTTTGCGCCACATCCATCAACGTCATATCTGATATGGACCCCATTTCATAACTGGCCACTCCCCCACTGATAGACGAACTCACAGCAGTCGTCTTTTCTGAATTTCCACTGGAAAAGGTAAACGATCCGGAAGTGGAAGCCGCAGCGGCGTTGATAATACGCGCCGAAGCTGTGGAGTCGGCTATCATATTGTCAAATGTAAATGAATAATATTTTGACCCGCTTTGGGTAATTGGATCTCCATACCAACAGTTTCCAGTTTCGGCAATATTGACGGTTTCAGGCATTCTCAAATCCAGTGCCTCGTAAGAGGTGACAGTGTCCGTTGCCGCACCGTCAACATCATCTGACGCTGATATTTGCGACCGGGGACTATCACTCTCCGACAAGAAATAATATCCATAATTGGAATAAGGATTTTTAGTGAACGTGTAAGGGAAACAGGAGTGACCACTGGTCCAATTGGAATTTAGACTCCATTTGACAGGACCCTGTCCATAAAAAAGAATGAAATCGGATCCCGAATACACATTGACTTCGGGTATGTCATCAGTATAAGTTTCCGCATTCAAGTTCTGTGACAGACCCTCCGCACCATAACCATAGACATGGATTTTTGCAGGATTGCCGAACCCCATTTTTTCAAGTTCCGCATACGTTATTTTATATACTCCTGATTTCGAAATCTTGACTTTCACCCAATGTCCGGATGCGAGGGCCGAATGCGCCGCATACATCGACAAACGCGCTGTAAACGTGTCTTCAGCCTGCATAGCACTCTGACACAACGTCAAAATGAAGAATATTATATATGCTATTCTATTCATAAAAACAAAAGAATACGTGAATTAATTAAAACCCTATCATAAGAAAATCCCCATTGTATCTTCCACCACCAGTCCAATATATCTACATTAAAGATAACGGGAAAAAACATATAAAATTACTCAAAGAAAGCGGATTCAGACCTCAACAAATAGGGATATCAAACATTTTTTTATCCTCCAAATATCCAGTCAACCTATCACCTACTTTCACAGCTCCCACACCTTGTGGCGTACCGGTAAAAACAAGATCACCAGACTTCAAAGTGATAAACCGGCTCACATAGGCTATTATATCATCAATATGGAAAAACTGGTCGGCTGTGCAACCATTTTGCGCACATTCGCCATTTAAATCCAGCCGAAAATGCACAGTTGAGAGATTTTCTATCTGATTGAGAGGAACAAATGGTCCCACGGGGGCAGAACCATCAAAAGACTTGCATAATTCCCACGGACCACCATTCTTCTGAAACTTATGCTGCAAATCACGCGCCGTAAAATCCACTCCCAACGTAACTGCGTCATAATAACGTGACGCAAATTGTCTGGAAATATTTTTACCCATTTTTGATATTCTGAAAACCACTTCTGCCTCATATTGCAAATCTTGACTGAAATCAGGAAGGTAAAAAGCTTCCCCACTCCGCAGCAAGGCGGTCTCCGGCTTCATGAATATGGTTGGCTCGGCAGGTCGGTCCACCGACTGTCCCAATTCTGCATTATGTCGCGGATAATTCCATCCAATAGCAATAATCTTCATATACCGAATCTTTATTATTTGACAAATATATAAAAAGAAAAAAGATTTGCTGTAAAAGTAGACAACAAAAAAGATGGCTTTATGATTTTCAGGCATACCACCAGCCACACACTAACACAAGTAACACATACCATCCTTATCCTCAAAAAAAGAGCCTGAAACAAATATTTGGCAGAATAGAAAAAAAAAACGAAATTTGCACGCTGCTTTATACGCAGTACAGACCAAATATCCGCAACAAGACAAAAGGGAAATGAGATTTGAGCTACAACACACTGATAGACTGAGCAAGGCAAGAGCCGGACTCATCACCACCGACCACGGAGTGATAGAGACCCCTATTTTTATGCCTGTGGGAACTCAGGGGTGTGTGAAAGGCGTACATTGGCGGGAGATGAAAAATGAGGTAAAAGCCCAAATCGTACTTGGCAACACCTACCACCTTTACTTGAGACCAGGATTAGACATCTTGGAAAAAGCGGGAGGACTGCACAAATTTAACGGATGGGACAGACCCATATTGACCGACAGTGGCGGATTCCAGGTGTTTTCTCTTTCTGATAACAGAAAAATAACAGAAAAGGGAGTGCTGTTTCGTTCTCACATTGATGGATCCAAACACGAATTCACTCCAGAAAACATTGTCGATATTGAACGGACTATTGGAGCAGACATCATCATGGCCCTTGATGAATGTACACCAGGGACGGCTGATTATGAGTATGCCAAAAAGTCGATGGAACGCACCACCCGATGGTTGGACCGCGGATGGAAGCACTTTAAAGAAAGTGAGCCTAAATATGGTTACGAACAGACTTATTTTCCAATTGTGCAAGGTTGCACTTACCGTGACCTGCGTACCCGGTCGGCCGAACATGTGGCCGAAATTGGCAGCGAAGGAAATGCAATTGGAGGTCTGGCCGTAGGCGAGCCTGCCGAAGTGATGTACGAGATGATTGAGTTGGTAAATGAAATACTGCCGACCGAAAAACCTAGGTATCTGATGGGTGTCGGAACGCCAGTAAACCTGCTCGAAGGCATCGAGCGTGGCATCGATATGTTCGACTGCGTAATGCCCACCCGGAACGGAAGGAACGGAATGTTGTTCACCCGTAATGGCATAATGAATATGCGAAATGCAAAATGGAGCGAGGACTTCAATGAATTGGACCCTGACGGCACTGCCGAGGTTGATCATGTATATAGCCGTGCTTACGTCCGCCACATGTTTATTGCGGGCGAATTATTAGCCATGCAAATCGCATCCATTCATAATTTGGCTTTCTACCTATGGTTGGTGGGTGAAGCTAGGCGACATATATTGGCCGATGACTTCAGCCAATGGAAATCAAAAATGGTGGTCGATTTACAAAGGCGGCTATAACACCACCGCAACAAAGAATAAAAACAAGTTAACATAAAGCCCAAAGGCAATTAAAATGGTATTCATAAAAAAAATAGACTGGTACATCATCCGGAAATTTCTGGGTGCGTTTTTCCTGTCAATAGCACTGATTATTAGTATCGCCATTGTATTTGACGTTTCAGAAAAGTTGGACGATTTCGTGGAATTCAAAATTCCATTCAGAGACATTGTTTGTGATTACTACATGAATTTTGTACCATACTTCGTCAACCTGTTTGCTCCATTATTCACGTTTATCTCAGTCATTTTCTTCACATCCAAATTGGCTGAAAACACAGAAATCATTGCCATATTGGCCTCTGGAATCAGCTATCGGAGACTAATGGCTCCATATCTGGCAGCTGCGGCTTTGATTGCAGGCATGACTTTCTGCCTCAGCAGTTATATAATACCACCATCTAATAAACAACGGCTGGACTTTCAGCAGCGGCTCACTCATAAAAAACGTGCTGTAGATGTATCAAATGTACAAATGATGGTTGAAAAAGGGGAGATTCTTACTATCAGAAATTTCAACAAAGACACAAAAACAGGATTCAATGCCTCCCTTGACCATTTCAACGATAAAAAGGAATTGATATCCCGAACCACCGCATCCGTCATAAAATATGACACTCTGCACCATTGGGAGATGAAAGATTGCATTGTCAGAAATTTTGATGGACTTTACGAGCACTTGTCCCGAAAAGAACAGATTGACACCACTTTAAATGTGGAACCCGAAGAATTTTTCATTTTTGACGGGATGGAAGAACAAATGACAAACCATCAGCTGAAACATTACATTGAACGACAAAAAGACAGAGGTGTAAATGATATAAAATCATTTGAAATAGAATACGCGAAACGATTTGCCTCGCCTTTTGCAGCGTTCATCCTTACCATTATTGGTCTGGGGCTATCTTCACGCAAGATAAGAGGGGGAATGGGAGCAAACCTCGGTATCGGTTTGCTTCTAAGCTTCACTTACATCATGTTCTTTACCATTTCGTCCACTTTTGCAATAAGCGGGACTTTATCACCGAATATAGCAGCATGGCTGCCTAACATTGTATACGCTGCCATAGCGGCTATTGTTTACAGCAAGGCTCAAAAATAAATATTGAGAAAGGGACAACACAATTCTGTTGCCCTTTTTTTGTTATTACATATAAACAGGAATTACGATATGCAACAAATAGGAAAGGATCTAAAGGAACGCCGCAAAGCGGTGGAACTTGGAGGAGGCGAAGTTGCCATAGCCAAGCAACATGCCAAAGGCAAAATGACTGCTCGCGAACGCATCAATACATTGTTGGATAAGGATTCGTTTACCGAATATGATGAATTTGTGCAACACCAGGAGCACAACTTCGGCATGGGCGACAAAGAATTGCCATGCGATGGTGTAGTTACTGGCACTGGCACCATAAATGGGAAGCCCGTTGCCATTTATGCACAAGACTTCACCGTCATGGGTGGGTCTTTAGGATTGATGCACGCCCGCAAGATGACAAAAATCATGGATTTGGCCTTAAAGATGAAAATGCCATGCATCGGTATCAATGATTCAGGCGGTGCCCGAATTCAGGAAGGAGTAGGAGCTCTCGCTGGCTATGGCGAGATTTTTTTACGAAACACGATGGCCTCTGGCGTAATACCACAACTGTCCGTAATTCTTGGTCCTTGCGCAGGGGGCGCTGTTTACTCCCCTGCCCTCACTGATTTTGTATTTGTAGTAAACGGAATATCAAAAATGTTTATCACTGGCCCGGAGGTCATCAAAACCGTATTGGGCGAAGAAATTGGGCAAGAGGAATTAGGAGGAGCCAAAGTTCATGCCGAAATATCCGGCAATGCACATTTTTATGCGGAGAACGAACAAGAATGTATGAAACAGATACAATCTCTACTCAGCTATTTACCACAAAGCAATGCAGAAAGACCTGAAAAAACAATGGGCAAAGAGCCTTTGAATATTGACATTAACAGCATTGTACCACTGGACCACACCAAACCCTATGATGTGCGCAATGTGATAAAAGCCATTGCGGATGATAGCCAATTTCTGGAGGTACAGGAACTATTTGCCCGTAACATAGTGGTAGGTTTTGCCCGAATTGATGGTCAAAGCGTCGGATTTGTCGCCAATCAGCCACTATATTTGGCGGGCGTACTCGATTGCGACAGTTCCGACAAAGCATCCAGATTCATCATGCTATGTGATGCCTACAACATACCTATAATAACACTGGAAGATATGCCAGGCTACCTGCCTGGTGTTGATCAGGAACACGCAGGCGTCATCAGACATGGAGCCAAGGTGCTATACGCCTATTGCCAAGCCACAGTACCTAAAATAACTGTTATTCTTCGCAAGGCATACGGTGGCGGATACATAGCTATGAACTCACGCCACATGGGAGCCGATTTGGTATTCAGCTGGCCTCATACCGAAATAGCAGTAATGGGCCCACAAGGAGCCGCCAACATCATCTTCAAAAAGGAGATAAGCGAATCGGCCGAACCAGAGGTGACAAAAAAAGAAAAGGAAAAAGAATATAGTGACAAATTTGCCAACCCATATGTGGCTGCCTCCAAAGGTTTTATTGATGCGGTGATAGAACCAGAGGAAACTCGTACGATTTTAGTAAAATCGCTGAAAATGACAAGGTCAAAAGAGGAAACGCGTCCATCAAAAAAACACGGACTACCTCCAGTATGAACCATACTCGACAGAAAATCATGAGCGAATACATAAAACTGAACATAGGTGATGGGGAATACACCACTCTGCCAACTAGTAAATTCGAGGCACGAAAACCGTATAAGCCCGTCAATTCAAATGAAATAAGGGCTGCCATACCAGGGACTATCACCAAAATAATGGTCAAACAAGGCGAACAAGTCGACAAGGGTACCCCTTTGATGGTGTTGGAAGCCATGAAAATGGAAAACACGCTCAAAGCCCCATTCGCAGGAATAGTAGACAATATTGCCGTCAAGGAAGGCGACCGAACAGCCAAAAATGAGTTGCTGGCTATAATGACGCCCCACAACAAATGACAGAAAAAAACAAAATGGAGAAAAAAGCCAATTGTTTATAACTTTCTGTAAAGAAACAAGATAAAAGAGGGCATTTTTTCAAATAATTTGTTATTTTTGCAAGGATAATTACGGAGCAATTTATATTACATATTTTAATTCTTTTAATTAAATGGCTAAAATAGATTTAACTAAGTACGGAATCACAGGTACAACTGAGATCCTTTACAATCCTTCTTTCGAGGTATTGTACAACGAGGAGACAAAAGCAGGTTTGGAAGGCTTTGAAGTAGGTCAGGACACTGAGCTCGGAGCTGTAAACGTAATGACTGGTATCTACACTGGTCGTTCTCCTAAGGACAAGTTTATCGTTGATGACGAGAACTCTCACAACAACATTTGGTGGACTTCTGACGAATACAAGAACGACAACCACAAGGCAACAAAAGAGGCTTGGGCTGCTGTAAAGGAAATCGCAAAGAAGGAACTCTCAAACAAGAAACTTTATGTTGTTGATGGTTTCTGTGGTGCAAATGCTGATACCCGTATGAAGGTTCGCTTCATCGTGGAGGTTGCATGGCAGGCACACTTCGTTACCAACATGTTCATCCGTCCAAAGAATCAGGCTGAGTTCGATCAGGAGCCAGATTTCATCGTTTACAACGCATCTAAGGCTAAGGTTACAAACTTCAAGGAATTGGGTCTGAACTCTGAGACAGCCGTTGTATTCAACGTGACTTCTAAGGAGCAGGTTGTCATCAACACTTGGTACGGTGGTGAAATGAAGAAGGGTATGTTCTCTATGATGAACTACTACTTGCCATTGAAGGGCATTGCATCTATGCACTGCTCTGCCAACACCGATATGAAGGGACAGAACACTGCCATCTTCTTCGGTCTGTCTGGTACAGGTAAGACCACTTTGTCAACTGACCCTAAGCGTCAATTGATTGGTGACGACGAGCACGGATGGGACGATAACGGTGTGTTCAACTTGGAAGGTGGATGCTATGCCAAGGTTATCAACCTGGATAAGGATTCTGAGCCTGACATCTACAACGCTATCAGACGTGATGCATTGTTGGAGAACGTAACTGTTGACAAAGACGGCAAGATTGACTTCACTGATAAGACGGTTACAGAGAACACTCGTGTTTCTTACCCTATCTATCATATCAAGAACATCGTTAAGCCTATCTCTCATGCTCCAGCTGCCAAGCAGGTTATCTTCTTGTCTGCTGATGCATTCGGCGTTCTTCCTCCAGTTTCTATCCTTGACAAGGGTCAGACACAGTACTACTTCTTGTCTGGTTTCACTGCCAAGTTGGCTGGTACAGAGCGTGGCATCACTGAGCCAACTCCTACTTTCTCTGCTTGTTTCGGTCAGGCTTTCTTGGAGTTGCATCCAACTAAGTATGCCGAGGAATTGGTTAAGCACATGGACAAGTCTGGCGCTAAGGCATATTTGGTCAACACTGGCTGGAACGGTACTGGCAAGCGTATCTCTATCAGAGACACTCGTGGTATCATTGACGCCATTCTGAGCGGTGACATCGACAAGGCTCCAACCAAGACTATTCCTTTCTTCAACTTTGTAGTTCCTACTCAGTTGCAGGGTGTAGATCCTAAGATTCTTGACCCTCGTGATACTTACAAGGCTGCTTCTGAATGGGAGGTTAAAGCTAAGGATTTGGCTGGCCGTTTCATCAAGAACTTTGCTAAGTATGAAGGCAATGCTGCCGGCAAGGAATTGGTTAAGGCTGGTCCTAAATTGTAATCAATCAGCTCTTCTATAGAGCTTACAACTAATGACAAGGCGGTTGTCCGGAGACGGACAACCGCCTTTCTTTTTTCCGTAAAATATATACATCAATCAGTAAATCGGGTAATTGCGGCATTCATTTGTTTACTTAATTTTGTAACAGATATAAAAAGAACAAATAAATATCAATAGAATATGTATATCGAAAAAATCAAATCTCCCAAAGACGTCAAGGCTATAGCTATTGACAAATTGCCAATTTTGGCAGAGGAAGTCCGTAGCGCATTGCTGACAAGAGTAAGCAACCATGGAGGACATGTCGGGCCCAATCTGGGTATTGTCGAGACCACCATTGCCATGCACTACGTATTTAACGCACCTGCCGATAAATTTGTATTCGATGTATCCCACCAAAGTTATCCTCACAAACTACTGACAGGCAGAGCTTTCGGATTTCTCAATCCAGATGAATATGACAAAATATCTGGATATAGCAGTCCTTCCGAATCGCCTGAATATGACACCTTCGAACTGGGACATACTTCCACATCCATCGCATTGGCTACCGGTCTGCAAAAAGCACGTGACATAAAAGGGGGTAAGGAAAACATCGTGGTGGTGATTGGTGACGGTTCATTGAGCGGAGGCGAAGCCTTTGAGGGTATGAATGAAGCCACAGAACTGGGTACTAATTTCATTCTCATCGTTAATGACAATGAAATGTCGATAGCAGAGAATCATGGCGGAATGTACAAAAACCTTAAATCGTTACGCGAAAGCAACGGAAAGGCAGAATGTAATCTATTCAAAGCCATGGGTTTCGACTATATCTATCAAGGAAATGCCAACAATATTTCCGATATGATAGAAACCTTTAAGAAGGTAAAAGACATAGACCACCCTATCGTAATACACATACACACCGAAAAGGGACATGGATTTGCACCAGCCATTAAAGATAAGGAACGCTGGCACTGGAGTATGCCATTTGACCTGGAGACGGGCGAAAGCAAGGTCTCTTTTGACGGAGAGGATTACAGCAGTATAACCTACGATTTTCTGCAAAAGGAAATGAAAAAAGACCCAACCATTGTAGCCGTAACGTCCGCCACACCAACCATTGCTGGATTCTATCCTGCACAGCGCAAAGCTGCAGGCAAACAACACATAGATGTTGGCATTGCCGAAGAAGAGGCTGTCGCCATGATTTCAGGTATGGCCAAGGGGGGGATTCATCCTGTTTACAATGTTTACAGCACTTTTCTGCAAAGAACTTACGACCAGTTGGCTCAAGACCTTTGCATCAACAAGAATCCGGCAGTTATCAATGTTTTCGCAGCCTCCATATATGGAATGAACGATTTGACCCATATCGGATTCTACGATATTCCCATGATTGGAAACATTCCAAATCTGGTCTATCTAGCCCCTACTTGTTGCGAGGAATATTTAGCCATGGAACAATGGGCCATCACACAAAATGAGCATCCGGTTGCTATCAGAGTTCCTGCCGCCGTTGTACATAGCAAAGCAAAATTTGATACAGACTATAATCAGCTGGACAGATACGAAATCACACAGAAAGGAAATAAAATTGCCATTGTAGCTTTGGGTGGTTTTTTCCAATTAGGAGAAGCTGTTGTGAACCGATTGAAAAAGGAATGCAACATTGAAGCGACCTTGATTAATCCACGTTACATTACAGGATTGGACACTAACCTGATGGAAAAACTAAAAATTGACCATCAGTTGGTAGTCTCCTTGGAAGATGGTGTACTGGAAGGCGGTTTTGGAGAAAAAATCGCAAGATTCTTTGGCCCAAGTTCTGTTAAAACATTATGCTTCGGCATAAAAAAAGGAATATATGACAGATATGTTGTGGACGAACTGATAAAAGAAAACCACTTGACCGTTGAACAAATAGTTGACGATATCAATAAGGTTTGATAAAAACAGGCTTTAATCCACCTAACAGAAAGGCAGACCCATGGTCTGCCTTTTTTGTAAAAAAGTTGTTCGTATATTTGCGAATATAAAAATCCGTTCGTATATTTGCGAACAAATAAAAACAAAATGAACAACAAGAAAGAGTATACACAACAACAAGAACAAATAGCAAGATTTGCGAAAGCTCTTGCCCATCCGGCACGCATAGCTATACTCGACTTCCTTGTAAAAAGGGAAAGTTGCTATTTTGGCAATATATACGAAGAACTTCCCATTGCCAAGGCCACTGTATCTCAGCACTTGAAAGAGCTCAAAGATGCAGGGCTGATACAAGGCGAAATTGAAGCCCCTAAAGTAAAATATTGTATCAACAAGGAGAACTGGAAATTGGCAAGATGTATCTTTGGTGATTTTTTAAGTCAGTGTGTCTGCAAGAAAAAAGACTGCTGTTGATTTTTCTTTGCACACATAGTTCGTTATTCTACGAAATACAAACATTAAAAATAAATAATATGAAAATCAAAGTATTAGGAACAGGATGCAGCAAATGCAAAGCATTGTATGCAACAGTTGAAAGAGTGATTAATGAATCTGGCATTGAGGCCACCTTGGAGAAAGAAGAGGACTTGCAGAAAATAATGGAATACAACACCATGACACTCCCTGCCATAGTCATCAACGAAAAGGTTGTGGGAAAAGGGCTGCTGTCAGATAAAGAGGTAAAGTCTATCATTGAATCATACAAAGATTAAGAATATGAAAAAGACATTACTGTTAGCACTGACAATAATAATCACGATATCCGGATTATATGCCACAACAAAAGCCAAAAAGGCAAAACAGACCTCACCCATTGTTGAAGTCCTATATTTTCATGGCAAACAGAGATGTGCCACTTGCATCGCTGTAGGTGATTATGCAAAGGAAGTGGTAGACCAAGAATTTACGAATCAAAAGAAAGCTGGTTTGGTCAAATTCAAAGAAATAGACATATCAACCCCAGAAGGAGAAAAAATTGCGGATCGATATAAGGTTACATGGTCGGCCCTATATGTCAACCAATGGAAAAACGGTAAAGAACAAAGAACAGACTTGACCAGTTTCGCTTTCGAAAATGCTCGTGAAGATACCCCCGCCTACAAAAAAAGAATACGGGAACTGATAACATCACTACTCAAATAATATATGATACAGTATTTACAAGAACTGCTTGACAGTAGCAGTACGCCACTACTTACAGCCTTTCTGTTGGGAATATTGACAGCTATAAACCCTTGCCCTTTGGCAACAAATATAACGGCAATGGGATACATAAGCAAAAATATTGAGAATAGAAGGTCTGTATTTTGGAATGGGATGATCTATACATTAGGAAGAACGCTCTCTTATACAATACTGGGAACACTGTTGATATTTCTGATTCACAAAGGAACTGACATTTTTTCTATACAAAAGGGAATCAGCAAATACGGAGAGATGGTAATAGCACCTGCGTTATTGATATTCGGCCTGCTGATACTGTTTGGAGATAAACTGCCATTACCCAGTTTCGGCTTTTCAGGAAAAACGGACAGAATAAACAGCAATGGAAAATGGGGAAGTCTTACCATTGGAATGTTATTCGCCATGGCATTTTGCCCCACTAGCGGTATGCTCTATTTCGGTATGTTGATTCCTTTGTCTGCCCAAAGTTCGGCAGGCTACCTGCTTCCTATAATATATGCCGTTGCAACAGGACTGCCAGTTATCATCATAGCGTGGATTATTGCTTTTTGCCTTTCCGAAGTTGGCAATTTCTACAATAAAATGAAAATTTTTCAGAAATGGTTCAACCGGTTTGTCGCTTCCCTATTCATAATTGTAGGTCTTTACTACGCTTATATTTTTTACATAGAATAAGAAAATATGATCCAAAAATTAGCAGACTGGCTGACATTCAGCCTGATGGGTTTTGAAGTCCAATCAAAAGTTGGAAGTGCCATCAATTTTTTCATTTACGACAGCACAAAAATCATATTGCTGCTGTTTACAATAAGCATCGTAATGGGCATCATCAATGCCTATTTCCCTATTGACAAACTCCGCAATTATCTGAGCACCCATAAGATGTATGGATTGCAATACGTGCTGGCTTCCTTATTTGGGGCCATCACTCCTTTCTGCTCTTGCTCCTCCATTCCTTTGTTTATAGGATTTGTAAAGGGGGGCATACCTCTCGGCGTGACTTTTTCATTTCTGATAACATCCCCTCTTGTCAATGAGGTAGCAGTGGCAATGTTTTTGGGCGCTTTCGGTCTAAAAATCACATTGGTATATGTGTTCAGCGGCATTTTATTGGGAATCATTGGCGGATACCTACTTGGAAAAATGAAACTGGAACCGCTATTAAGTGATTGGGTGAAAAAGCTGCAAGAGAAATCAATCATCGAAAGTGAGGAATGGGAAGAGGAAAAAATACCATTTAAAGACAGGCTACCCGACATAGTGAAAGGGGCTTGGAACATTGTGAAAGGCGTTATCATATATGTGCTTATCGGTATCGCCATTGGAGGTGCCATACATGGCTATGTTCCCGAAGGATTCTTTCAGCAATATATGAGCAAAGACAGTCTGCTTGCCGTTCCCTTATCTGTTATTTTGGCTGTGCCGATGTATGCTAACGCCGCTGGAATCGTTCCTATAATAGAAGAATTCGTATCCAAAGGAATACCGATAGGCACTGCCCTTGCCTTCATGATGGGGGTTGTTGGCCTGTCCCTACCCGAAGCGACTCTTCTGAAAAAGGTGATGACATGGAAGCTCATAGGGATTTACTTTGGCACCATCACTCTTTTTATCATCATATCCGGTTATCTATTCAATTGGATACTATGATAAGGATT
>OBMA010000250.1_pt1 | contig 30215 bp, 27 predicted proteins | sample 1539141 | NCBI WGS metagenome assembly OBMA01 (sample SAMEA3991484, study PRJEB22521) | metagenome | biome: anthropogenic terrestrial biome; feature: sewage plant; material: raw primary sludge | place: Sweden | collected 2012-09-26
CATAGAAATATACAGGAGAAGCAATAACAAGCATATCTGCTTGTTTCATTTTCTCGTAGATACCTATCATATCATCCTTCTGTACACACGTATTGTTATCACTCTTGAAACAAGCATTACAACTAATGCAAGGAGCAACCTTATTATCATGCACTGATACAACTTCCACGTGATAATGTTCTGATGTACCTTTGACAAAGGCGTTAACCATTAAGTCTGTATTGCCACCTTTTCGTGGACTTCCGGATAATACTAATATATTCATAATCTGTTTTTATCATTATTCATTTGAGATAATAACTTATCAATCTTCATAGCTGCCCTATCGCTAAACAAGGCTTTATGTGCTAGTTATTAATCCACCTTTTACTTTATTTTGCTACTTATTTACTTGGTTAGTTCAAAGAAAAAGAAGTCTGTCCAACCTGTATTTTCTGCATATAGATGTTGTTTGCCACGATACTCAAAACCAATACGCTCGTAAATCTTATGGGCAGGAGTATTGGATGCAAGAGCATCCAAACGAATAGATTTCATGCCTGAGTAGGTTGAGAGATTAATGGCCTCACGAATCATTTCTGTACCAACACCAGAACCTTGATAATCAGGGCTGACTGCAAGGATATGTATCACTGCAGCCTCATCATCTTTTACTTGCTTAGACCACTCTATAGCATGATAATCCTCACCTTGATACATTGTTACAGCCATAGAGCCAACAATAGTATCATTCTTTTTATATAGATACATACTTCCTTCTTCGATATAAGCTCTAATGCCTTCTTCTGTAGGGTGTTGCCCTTTCTTCCAACGGGCATAAATCTCCATCTCTGGCGAACGCAGAGTCACATCATCATAAAACTCGATGACTGACTCAAAATCTTTTATTGTTGCTTTATCTAGTTTCATTTTTTAAAAATAAAATCAATACCGATATAGTTTCAAACATCGTCTATCTACATCACCAATGCACCATTTTCAGCTCCAGTTTGGGGAGCATTTTTGTCCTCATTGTAGTTTTACTCATACAAGTTTAACATTGCATTAATGATGCAAATATAGTACTAATTATTTATTTTATAATATGTTGACAATAAAAATAAAGTAATTCAATTGTTTTTTGCCAACTATAATAAAACACAGTACAAATTATCTAAAATCAAAATAAATAGCACTCCCTTTCATTTAATAAAGGGCTATCAGATTACTCTAATAGCCCTTATATCATTTGATGTTTTAGAACATTTAATATTCACCCCATGCTTTGATATCAATATCATCAAGAGTCAGTGTGCAGAATGCATTGATGAATGCACTAGCCAGACGACTGTTGGTTATCAATGGCACATTCAAATCTATTGCCGCACGACGAATCTTATATCCGTTGGTAAGTTCATGGGCAGTAAGGTTCTTAGGAATATTTACGACCATGTCTATCTTCTTTTCATGAAGCATATCAATAGCCTGTGGATGTTGTCCTTCCTCTGAAGGCCAATATACACGTGTGTTGTCTATACCGTTTTCCTCAAGATACTTGCTTGTACCACCAGTGGCAAACAATTCATAACCATTAGCTACAAGTTGTTTGGCAGCATCAAGCATCTCAGCTTTTTGCTTTGCACTACCAGTTGAAAGCAATATTGTTTTCTTCGGTATGCGATGACCTACTGACAGCATACTCTTAAGCAATGCTGTGTTGGTGTCGTCGCCAAGACAGCCAACCTCTCCGGTTGAACTCATGTCCACTCCCAATACAGGGTCTGCCTTCTGCAAACGGTTGAAAGAGAACTGGCTCGCCTTGATACCTACATAGTCCAAGTCGAAAAGATTCTTATTGAGCTTCTCGACAGGAATTCCTAGCATGACCTTTGTTGCAAGTTCGATGAGGTTTATCTTCAGCACCTTACTAACGAATGGGAATGAACGGCTTGCTCGCAGATTACACTCGATTACAAGTATCTCGTTTTCACGAGCCATATACTGGATATTGAACGGACCGTTAATATTAAGATTTTTGGCTATCTGACGGCTCACGCGCTTGATACGTCTTATTGTTTCAACATAAATTTTCTGTGGTGGGAACTGAATTGTGGCATCACCAGAGTGGACTCCGGCGAACTCAATATGCTCGCTTATCGCATAAGCCATAATCTCACCATCCTTAGCCACAGCATCCATTTCAATCTCCTTTGCATGTTCAATGAACTTGGAAACTACAACAGGATGATCCTCACCCACGTTTGCAGCAAGCTGAAGGAAACGTTTCAGTTCCTCCTCATTTGAACATACGTTCATGGCTGCACCAGAAAGAACATAAGAAGGACGCACAAGAACCGGGAAGCCGACACGATTTACAAAAACGTCGATGTCATCCATGCTTGTAAGGGCACTCCATTCAGGTTGGTTAATACCGTTATCGGTAAGCATTGCAGAGAACTTGGCACGATCTTCGGCACCGTCAATATTTTGAGCAGTGGTACCTAGTATAGGAACATTCTGTTCATCAAGTTTGATAGCCAAGTTGTTTGGTATCTGACCACCTGTACTTACTATTACTCCATGAGGACATTCCAAATCTATGATATCCATTACACGTTCAAATGTGAGTTCGTCAAAATACAGACGGTCACACATATCATAGTCTGTTGATACAGTCTCTGGATTATAGTTTATCATTACAGAGCGCCACCCCTCCTTGCGAATAGTGCTAAGAGCCTGAACTCCACACCAGTCAAACTCAACAGAACTACCGATGCGGTAAGCACCCGAACCAAGAACGATTACGGAACGTTTGTCATTTTCAAACTCTATATCACTCTTCACTCCACTATAAGTAACATACAAATAGTTAGTCTGTGCAGGGTATTCTGCTGCCAAGGTATCAATCTGCTTCACTACAGGAATGATGCCATAGCTCTTACGCTTGTTACGCACGAGAATGGCAGCCTTGTGCATGTTTCCTATTTCTGTTTCAAGACCAATAGCACGAGCAATCTGGAAATCTGTAAATCCATAAACCTTTGCTGTACGTAGAAGTTCCTTGTCGATAGTATTGATATTGGCATTCTTTAGATTTTCATCAATGTCGATAATATGCTTGAGTTTCTGGAGAAACCATTTGTCAATCTTCGTAAGGTCATGAATCTGATCAACTGTGTATCCCTTGTGCATAGCCTTTGAGATAACGAATACACGTTTATCGGTAGGCTCGCGCAAAGCGGCATCAATATTCTCTATCTTGAGTTCCTTGTTCCCAACAAATCCGTGCATGCCCTGTCCGATCATACGAAGTCCCTTCTGAATGGCTTCCTCGAAATTACGACCAATAGCCATAACCTCTCCAACAGACTTCATACTAGAACCAAGTTCCTTATCAACTCCATGGAACTTAGAAAGATCCCAACGAGGTATCTTGCAGACTACATAGTCAAGAGCTGGTTCAAAGAATGCGCTTGTGGTCTTTGTTACAGAATTTTTCAATTCAAACAGACCATATCCCATACCAAGTTTGGCAGCAACGAAAGCAAGAGGATAGCCAGTTGCCTTTGAAGCCAAAGCAGAAGAACGAGACAAGCGGGCGTTAACCTCGATTACACGATAATCCTCACTTTTAGGGTCGAAAGCATATTGCACGTTGCACTCACCGACGATACCGATGTGGCGTACTATCTTTATAGAAAGGGCACGCAACTTATGATATTCGCTATTTGTAAGTGTCTGAGATGGGGCGATGACGATACTCTCACCTGTATGAATACCCAATGGGTCAAAGTTTTCCATATTACATACCGTAATACAGTTATCATAACGGTCACGCACAACCTCATATTCTATTTCCTTCCAGCCCTTTAAACTCTTCTCCACCAAAACCTGTGGAGAGAAAGAAAAAGCCTTTTCACAAATAACGTTTAGTTCTTCTTCGTTATCAGCAAATCCAGATCCAAGACCTCCAAGTGTATAAGCAGCACGAACAATTACAGGATAACCCAAGTCTGAAGCAGCCCTGCGCGCCTGATTGATATCTTCGCAAGCCTCACTTTTGATCGTCTTGACATCAATCTCTTTAAGTTTGTCGACAAACAATTCACGGTCTTCTGTGTTCATAATAGCAGCAACAGGAGTACCAAGGACACGGACATTATATTTTTTCAATATGCCTGAGCGCTCCAACTCCACACCGCAATTAAGTGCAGTCTGTCCACCGAATGAAAGAAGAATGCCATCAGGGTGTTCCTTCTGGATTACTCGCTCAACAAAATAAGGTTGAACTGGAAGGAAGTAAATCTGATCAGCCACTCCCTCAGAAGTCTGAACTGTAGCAATATTAGGATTGATAAGTACGGTCTTGATGCCTTCCTCACGAAGAGCCTTTAAAGCCTGTGAACCAGAATAATCAAACTCACCGGCTTCACCAATTTTCAACGCACCTGAACCTAGAAGCAGTACTTTCTTTATATTTTCGTCTTTCATTATTACTCTACTTTAAAGTTTCTACAAATTTGTCGAACATAAACTCGGTATCAACTGGACCAGAGCAAGCTTCAGGGTGAAACTGACTTGTGAACCAAGGATTAGTTGTATGGCAGATACCTTCATTAGAACCGTCGTTCATATTAACAAACAATTCTTTCCAATCACTTCCAAGAGTCTTTGCGTTAACAGCATAACCATGATTCTGACTTGTTATATAGCACTTTTCTGTACCAACAAGACGAACAGGCTGGTTATGACCACGATGTCCATATTTAAGTTTATATATTTCAGCACCGGCAGCCTTTGCCAATAACTGGTTGCCCATACAAATACCGCAGATAGGTTTTGCGCTGATACTCATCTGCTTGCGTATTACGTCAACAGCATCAGAGCAAACATCAGGATCACCAGGACCGTTAGCAAGGAAAAGTCCATCATATTGCATATCCGTGTAGTCATAGTTCCAAGGAACTCTTATAACCTCCACACCACGCTTGATAAGACTTCTGATAATATTAGCCTTAACACCGCAATCAACAAGAACGACTTTCTTTCCGGCACCTTCGTTATATTTGATAACTTCCTTACAAGAAACTCTATCAACAAAATTCACGCCTTCATAATCAGCTTTAGGGATGTTGTTGGGTTCATCATCAAAAATAATCTGACCCATCATCACACCATGTTCACGGAGAACCTTTGTAAGTTCCCTTGTGTCGATACCCGTAATGCCTGGAACATGTTCACGTTTAAGCCAATCAGCAAGACTCTCAACAGCATTCCAATGACTATACTGCTCACTATAATCATTAACGATAATAGCCGAAGCATAAATCTTATCACTCTCCATGAAAGTAGGAATGCCGTTACTCTCTATAGTAAAAGGAGGCACACCGTAATTTCCGACAAGCGGATATGTCAGCGTCATAAGCTGTCCCGCATAAGAAGGGTCGGTAAGACTCTCTGGATAGCCCATCATAGCTGTGTTGAAAACGACCTCACCGGCAACAGGTGCATCATAGCCAAAGCTCTTACCGTGAAATTTAGTTCCGTCACTTAAGACCAAAGTTACGTTCTTCATCATTCTATTATATATATAACTTTAAATATTCTGTTTCAATCATCGTCTCTATCTATACAAACTTACTATTTCTCAACACTTTCTACATAGTTTACAAAAGCCTGATTACAAAGTTTTGTTCCTCCAGGTGTAGGGAAATGTCCTGTGAAATACCAGTCACCCTTATGGTTAGGTATAGCTTTGTGCAGTCCTTCTATACTCTGATAAACAATCTCGATAGGAGTAGTAACACCCTCAGGACGAAGCATTTCGACAATCTTGTGATTTATTTCCTCTATTGTAAAAGGTTTATAGATATTGCGAACCACATTATCCATTTCTTCTTTTGGTTTCTTGAGTTCATCTTTGCACTCATTATAAGTATCACGAATGACATTTTCCATTCCTCGATCCTTCAGCAAAGCTATTGTTGCCCTAAACACACAGAACTCCTCCAAGCGAGGCATATCAATTCCGTAATAATCAGGATAGCGTATTTGCGGAGCACTACTGACAACAACCATTTTCTTTGGATGCAGACGATCTAAAATCCTAAGGATACTCTTTTTAAGAGTTGTTCCACGAACAATGCTATCATCAATAATCACGAGGTTGTCCTCATTCGGAGTAATACTGTCATAGGTTATATCATACACATGGCTTGCAAGGTCGTTACGACTATTGCCTTCGGTTATGAAAGTACGTAGTTTGATATCTTTCCACGCAATCTTCTCTGACCGAACGTAATCATGTAATATATCTTCTAATTCTTCGTGAGAAGGAGCATGTCCAAGACTCTCTATCTTCTTTATCTTCTCGTCGTTAAGATATCTCTTGAATCCATTGAGCATGCCATAGTAAGCAACTTCTGCTGTATTTGGAATATAAGAGAACACTGTGTGAGCAGTATCGTAGTTCACCGCCTGAAGAATTGGTTCCGTGAGTTGCTCGCCCAATTTTTTACGTTCATTGTATATGTCACTGTCAGAACCTCTACTAAAATAGATTCTTTCAAAAGAACATGCTGAATCGCCTTTAGGCTGAAGAATCTGCTCAACAGAGCATTCACCGTCTCTCTTCACAAGAAGAGCAGCACCAGGCGCAAGTTCCTTTACATCGGCACTATCAAGATCAAAAGTAGTCTGAAGAACAGGACGCTCACTGGCAAGGACAACGATTTCGTCATTCTTATAATAGAATGCCGGACGTATTCCCCAAGGATCGCGCATGGAGAACATCTCTCCACTACCAGTAACGCCGCAAACAACATAACCACCATCAAAGTCGGCCATCGTTGTTTTCAAGACGTTACTCATCTTGACATTATCTTCTATGAATTTTGTGATATCGGCATTAGTAAGTCCTTTAGTTTTAGCAATTTCAAAATTTCGTTCAACTTCTCTATCCAAACGATGTCCCATCAATTCCAGCATTATATAGGTATCACTATATATCCGTGGGCATTGTCCCTGAAGAGTGAGCTTATCAAAAACTTCGTCGACATTAGTCATATTGAAATTTCCGCAGAAACATAAATTCTTAGCTCTCCAGTTGTTTCTTCTTAAGAAAGGGTGGACATAAGTTATTCCACTCTTTCCGGTAGTACTGTACCTAAGGTGTCCCATGTATAGCTCTCCAGCAAAAGGAAGATTAGCCTTTGCGAATTCCACATTAGACACATCATCAGAAGCGATGTTAGCATAATCCTTATGAACATTGTCGAATATCTCAGTAATGGCGTTAGAGCCTTCAGCCCGCTCACGAAACATGTATTCGTTCCCAGGCTGAGTATTGAGTTTCACGCATGCCATTCCTGCTCCCTCCTGACCTCTATTGTGCTGTTTTTCCATCATCAAATAGAGTTTGTTCAGGGGGTACATCCACGTGCCATACTTCTCCTGATAATATTCCAGTGGTTTGAGCAGACGAATTAAAGCTACACCACAGTCTTCCTTTATTTCTTCCATATTATATTTTATTCTACAGTAACAGATTTTGCAAGATTTCTTGGTTGGTCTACATTCTTATCCTTGCAGACAGCAATATGATATGCAAGGAGCTGAAGCGGTATTGTTGCAAGCAATGGTTCAAGACATTCAAGGGTCTTTGGCAATTCAATCACTTCATCAGCAATACGGCTAATAGTTTCATCTCCCTTCGTCACAAGAGCTATCACCCTACCCTTACGCGCCTTGATTTCCTGAATGTTACTAAGCACTTTCTCATACATTGCATTATGGGTAGCGATAACGACTACAGGCATATCTGAATCAACAAGTGCGATAGGACCATGCTTCATTTCGGCTGCTGGATAACCCTCGGCATGTATATAGCTGATTTCCTTAAGTTTCAAAGCGCCTTCCAAGGCAACAGGATAACTATAGCCACGACCAAGATAAATAACGTTGTGAGCATAAGTGAAGATACGACTCAAATCAGCTATTTTACTGTTTTGTTCAAGCACCTCTGTCATCTTATCAGGAATCAAAGATAACTCTTTAACTACATCTTTATATGTCTTATCGTCAATAGTTCCCTTTTCTTTTGCCAATGCTAGCGAGAACATTACCAAGACGATAACCTGACCGGTAAATGCCTTTGTCGAAGCCACACCAATCTCTGGACCAACATGGATGTAACTACCAGTATCTGTGGCTCTAGGAATACTTGAACCAACAGCGTTGCATATTCCGTATATCAATGCTCCATACTTCTTAGCCAATTCTATGGCTGCTAAAGTATCGGCTGTCTCACCACTCTGTGACAGAGCTATAACCAAGTCATCCTTTGTGACAACAGGATTTCTATATCTGAACTCACTTGCATATTCCACATCTACAGGTATACGGCAGAATGTTTCAATAAGTTGCTTTCCGATAAGTCCTGCATGCCAACTTGTTCCACAAGCAACTATAATTATTCTCTTTGCAGCAAGCAATCGTTCTTTGTAATCAATTACGGCACTAAGCGTAACATTATCAGCATTTGTATTAATACGTCCACGCATACAAGTCTTCAAACATTCAGGTTGCTCAAAAATTTCTTTAAGCATGAAGTGTGGATAACCACCCTTCTCTATCTGTCCAAGATTCATATCTATAGTCTGTACCAAAGGATTAAGTTCACGATTAAGTATACTCACTACCTTCAATTCCTCACCAAGACGCATTACAGCAATATTTCCGTCTTCAAGATAAACTACCTTATCAGTGAATTCAACGATAGGACTTGCATCTGAACCAAGAAAGAATTCATTTTCACCAATACCTACGACTAATGGACTTTGCTTGCGAGCGGCAATAATCTGATTAGGTTCACGCTTATCAAGCAATGCAATGGCATAAGCACCAATAACTTGGTGTAAAGCTACCTGAACGGCAGTAAGAGTATCAAGTTTTTTCTTGACCTGAACATATTCTATCAGTTGAACCAATACTTCAGTATCAGTATCTGAACGGAATTTCACACCTTTTGCAATAAGATTATTCTTAATCTCTGCATAGTTCTCAATAATGCCATTATGAATAATGGCAAGATTCTTTGATTCAGAGTAATGAGGATGGGCATTAACAGATGAAGGTTCGCCATGGGTAGCCCAACGAGTATGAGCAATACCTACATGACCATTGATGTTTTTGTCCTCACAAAAAGCCTCAAGGTCAGCAACCTTTCCTTTTGTCTTGAAAACATTAAGTTTATCATCGTTTATGAGTGCCACACCAGCACTGTCATATCCTCTATATTCGAGTCTCTTTAATCCTTTGATTAAAATTGGATAAGCATCTCTGCTACCAATATATCCTACAATACCACACATAAATTATTTGTATCTAATATTATTTTTAAATTTATATATTAAAAAAAAAAGATGAAACCGAATAAATCAATTGTCATCCTTATTTTCAAATCATCGTAACTAACTACTAATAACCTTTCCCTGCATAAAATTCATATTGTCATTATCGGCATGCGAGACGGTTTGTATCAAGCCACCTGTCTGGATGCCTTTAACTATAAAAATATATTGTGAAAAGTAATTATCTATCTGTTTTACGTTAGCGACAGGGAAATATGATATTGCTAAAGCCTTTTGATAATTGGTAACAATAACATCAGCCACTTTTTTGCTATCAGAGCAACTGCTCATTAGCAAAACAATTGCCATAATAAATAGTGAAATGAGTGATTTCTTCATATCAACAACTCGGTAATCGTTAAAACCTTTGCAAATTTAGTGCTAATATTTGGAAACGGCAAATATTTGAGCTTTTAAATTTAAGACTGATTTAAAATATTATTTTTTTTACTCTTAGATACAAAAAACGGGAGAAAGAATCTCCCGTTTTGGTATTTAATAGAACTTGAAATAATTTCGAGCGTTATTATAAGAAATGTCTTCAACCATTCGAGCCAAAGACTCCTTATCATTAGGAAGCAATCCCTTCTCGACATCGTTGCCGAGCAGATTACATAATAATCTACGGAAATATTCATGGCGTGGATAGCTCAGGAACGAACGACTATCTGTAAGCATACCTACAAAACGACTAAGCAAGCCCAATACAGAAAGTGCATTCATCTGTTTTGTCATACCGTCGAGCTGATCATTAAACCACCAACCTGAACCAAACTGGATTTTGCCAGGACATGAACCATCTTGGAAATTGCCAAGCATTGTGGCGATAACCTCGTTAGCACAAGGATTAAGACTATATAAAATTGTACGTGTAAGCTTGCCATTGACATTCAACTCGTTAAGGAAATGACTCATGGCATGAGCTGTTGTAAACTCACCGATAGAATCAAAGCCAGTATCTGCTCCTATCTTATCATACATCAATGTGTTATTATCACGTATAGCTCCATAGTGGTATTGCTGTGTCCAATCAGCAGAATAGTCCATTTCTGCGCAAATCTTCAAGAAAGCATGTTTATACTGGCGCATCTCCATGACACTCAGTTGCTGACCACGAAGAGATTTCTCAAAGATTGTCTCAATCTGACTATCTGTGTATGGTTCATCATAGAACTCCTCAATACCATGATCTGAAAGTTTACATCCATTTTCAGTAAAGAAATCATGACGCTTCTGAAGAGCATCTACCATGTCTTTGAAATTATTAATCGCTACACCACTAACCTCAGACAATTTATTAACATAGTCTGCAAAATCAGGCTTTTCAATATTCATTGCCTTATCAGGACGCCATGCAGGAATCATTTTAATTTCAAATCCACTCTCGCGTGTCTGCTTATGATAACGCAAGTCATCAATAGGATCATCAGTTGTGCATACACATTCAACATTATAATGACGCATGAGACCACGAGCGCTATACTCCGGCAGCTTCAGCTTTTCATTGCACTCATCATAAATTTCACGAGCCGTCTTTGGACTTAGTATCTTATCAATACCAAAAGCCGTCTTGAGCTCAAGATGGGTCCAATGATAAAGTGGATTACGGAATGTATAAGGTACAGTTTCTGCCCATTTCTCAAATTTTTCCCAGTCACTTGTATCCTCACCTGTGCAGAACTTTTCATCTACACCGTTTGTACGCATAGCGCGCCATTTGTAATGGTCACCGCCAAGCCAAAGTTCTGTAATACTGCGGAATTTGTGATCATTAGCAACCATCTCAGGAATAAGATGACAATGGTAGTCAATAATTGGCATTTTAGCCGCATGATTGTGGAAAAGTTCCTGTGCTGTTTCTGTCTCCAACAGGAAATTTTCATCCATAAACTGTTTCATAATCGTTTTATATTTGATCTATTTGTTTTTTAGATATTGTTTTCAATGCAAATATACTGCATTTTTTTGGAACTACGAGAAAATTAAACTATATTTGCATTGTTTTTTACGTAAACGATGTCGTACATTATGGATAATAGCAATAATATGAACCATACGGGAAAAGTTCTCCTCATTTATACAGGTGGCACAATTGGAATGGGAAGAAATACTTTAACAAAAGCATTAGAACCGTTGAATTTCAATCATTTAATAAGCAATATGCCTGAGTTTAAAAATCTTTCAGTCGGCATAGATGTTTATCAATTTGAAGTACCGATTGATTCCAGTGACATGAGTCCTAGACTATGGGCTCACCTTGTTAGAACTATAAGCACAAAATATGATGAATACGACGGTTTCGTAATACTTCATGGTACAGACACCATGGCTTATACCGCATCAGCACTATCATTCATGTTGGAAAATCTCACCAAGCCTGTAATACTCACTGGTAGCCAACTCCCTATCGGACAAATGCGAACAGACGGAAAAGAAAACCTGGTGACAAGCATTGAATTGGCATCATCACAAAATAAAGATGGTAAAGCAATTATTCCAGAAGTATGTATATATTTTAGTGGAAAATTACTAAGAGGTAACCGCTCTACAAAACAAAACGCAGACGGATTCAACGCCTTCGACTCATTCAACTACCCTCATCTATGCGAAGCAGGTGTGAATTTAACATTCGCCAAGCATCACCTATTGAAACCAGACTATACAAAAAAAATGATTCCACACTTTGAAATGAATCCAAACGTCATGGTTTTTTCACTATTCCCTGGTATTCAGGCTAACATTTTTGGTCACGTTCTTGATGCTCCTGAATTGAAAGGTGTAGTAATGCGCAGTTTCGGAAGTGGAAATGCACCACAACAGCCATGGCTTATGCGACTTCTAAAGGATGCATATGAAAGAGGTGTCACAATTGTAAACATAAGCCAGTGCGGTGCAGGATTTGTGGAAATGAGCAGATACGATAATGGATACCAATTAAAGGATACGGGAGTAATAAGTGGACATGATAGTACCGTTGAAGCTGCCGTTACAAAACTTATGTATCTTCATGGGCAATATGATGACACAAATGTAGTAAGAGAATTGATGTGCAAATCTCTTGCTGGAGAAATAAGTATCTGATACTTATACTATCACACGTGTCTTGTGATAATTTTCACGGAACTCAGAAGGAGAACACTCCTTTTTCTTCTTAAAGATACGATTGAAGTTACTAAGGTTATTAAAACCACAATCAAAACTTATCTCTGATATACTACGAGCTGTATCAACAAGCATACGTGAAGCATATCCCAAACGAATATCAATAATATATTCACTAAGATTCCTTCCTGTATGCAACTTGAAAAATCTACTAAAGGCGCTAGGACTCATACCTGCCATATCAGAAAGTGTGGCAAGACGAATCTCATCCATATAATTCTTACTGATATAATTCTTCACCTTTAATATTCTGCGGCTATCATCCTCTACAATGATTTTTGCAAAACTTGAAGATGCTAAAGTTCTTGCTCCGTCGCATTTTGACAGTTCATATAAAATCGTCATGAACTGCATGACGGCATAAAAACCATCCTTAATTCTACTAAGAGAATCCAATTGTGTATATACTTTCATGATTGCACTCAATGGGAAACAAAGTCCTTTCTTTGCTTCAATCATCATCTTGCGCATACTCATAAAAGGATTACGTCCAAATATATTCTCGTTGGTCATATTAAAATCAAACTGTATAGTCACCTCACGAATGTCATCACTTGTACATTGGTGCTGCTCCCATACATGCTCCAGATCAGGACTTGTAATCAATACTAAATCATAATCACCTATGACCTCAGAAGAGTCGCCAACAATTCTTTTCACACCATTTGCACGCTCAACGAAATTTAGTTCGTAAACTTCATGGCTATGTATTGGATATGTAAACTCCTTCTTATGGCGGTCGGCAATATAAAGCACATCCTTACCCATAAGAGGTGTTATCTCATGAATGACTCTTCTTTCTTCACTCATATATTTGATTTTAATTATTCTAAATACGCAAATCCTTCAGAATTTGCGACATTTTTTGCTTCGTCTTAATTGTAGTTGGAACAAGTGGCAATCGCAAAATGTTTTGAATCATTCCCATATCATTAAGCAAAGCCTTACATCCAGCAGGATTACCGTCTACAAATAGCAATGAATATAATTCGGTAAACATGTGATGTATTTTACGTGCAGGTTCGTATTCACCATTGAATTCAAGCCTTATCATTCGACTAAATTCCTTAGGAAGGGCATTGCCGATAACCGAAATCACACCAGCAGCCCCACTTGCAATCATAGAGAATGTCAATGCATCATCACCACTGATAACATCAAAATTATCAGGTTTGTTCTTTATAATCTCATCAACCTGTTCAAGACTTCCGCTAGCTTCCTTAACGGCAACTATATTTGTGAAATCTTTGGCTATTCTAACTGTTGTTGCAGCACTCATATTGACTCCTGTTCTACCAGGTACATTATAAAGAACTATTGGCAGAGGGCTGGCCTCAGAAATAGCTTTAAAGTGCTGATATAAGCCTTCCTGTGATGGCTTATTATAATAAGGACAAATGCTCAATATTCCATCAATTCCACTCCAGTCTGTTGTTTTGATTTCTTCAACAACAGCAGCAGTGTTGTTACCACCACAATATTTAAGAATTGGAATACGGCCGTTTACAATTTCCTTTATGAAAACTGTTAGTTCATCTTTTTCAGCTTTAGTTAGACAAGGAGCCTCACCTGTTGTAGCTAAAATACATAGAAAATCCGCTCCGTTATCAAGCTGATACTCTACAAGACGCTTAAGAGATTTATAATCAACCTCTCCGTCTGTCGTGAAAGGAGTTATCAGGGCTATACCTAAGCCCTTAAAGATGTTACGTGCCATATTACTATTAATTAACTTTCAATCTTGTGCACAAAGTTACATGTTTTACATCAATTTGCAAAAGAAATTTATGAAATAATTTCAAAAAGGCATCATTTGCAATTTATATTCTACTTTGATCCTATGTATAAGAATATCATACCCAAAAGTACAAGTGCAAGGTCAAAAGCCTTTGCCTTAAGATTCTTTTCATGGAACAATGCAGCTCCAAACAAGAAACTTACAATGACACTGCCACGTCTCACCATACTTACAATTGAAATCATAGCACCAGGCATGCTCAACGAATAGAAATATACGAAATCTGCCGCACTCAAAAATAAAGATATGAAGATAACAGACCAATCCCAATGGAACGGTGTTGTCTTCTTATGAGTAGGCCACCAGAGCAATACCAACATTGTGGCCATCATTACCATTTGGTAAATATTATACCAACTCTGAACAATCATACGGTCCAATCCTACTCCACCATCTCCGGGACTAGCCATAAGATATTTGTCATAAAGTCCGCTCACGGCTCCAAGCAGTGCCGCAAAGACTAGATAATATATCCACTTGTCATGTTTAAAATCTATACCTTCCTTCTTACCGCTTTTACTGAGCATAACGAAAGACACTAATGCCAAAGCAACACCTATCCACTGCCAAGCATTTAATCGTTCGCCAAACACTAGCAAGGCACCTACAAGAACCATTACTGGTCGAGTTGCATTTATTGGACCTACTATCGTTAACGGTAAATGCTTCATCGCAAAATATCCGAATATCCAACTAGAAAGAACGATACAACTTTTAAGAATTATATATCTATGAACTTCCCAACCACCTTGAGTAACATAAAACATACTTCCATCAAGAATATGTGTTGACGAAGAGAGAATTATAAACGGAATAAAAATCAAAGATGAAAACAATGTATTTAAAAACAAAACCGGAATAACAGCGTTATCATGAAGGGCTTTCTTTTTAAATGAATCATAAAAGCCAAGCAAGGCTGCTGATATAAATGCTAATATTAACCACATGTACTATAAAATATAAATTACGAATTATGCACCAAGCATATATTTTCTAATATTCAATATCCTCTAAAAATAAGGCATTGCCAGGCATACTTTCACCAGCATCACTTCTATTTCCATTATCAAGAATATCCTTAAACTCATCAAGTGTAATTTTATGACGACCAAGCAATAACAATGTTCCAACGGTAGCTCGCACCATATTTCTCAAAAATCTATTGGCAGTGATCGTGAAATACCATGAATATTCAGATGTCTGAACCCATCTGCATTCTTTCACTTTGCAAATTGTTGTCTTATTATCCGCTCCTGTCTTACAAAAAGCAGCGAAATCCTCATGCTCTGCGATTATTTTCGCAGCCATATTCATTATATCAAAATCCAACTCATAATGAGTTTCTAAAGAATAATGGCGTAAAAAAGGATCTTTTCTCACATGTAGATAATAATGATATGTACGCCATTTAGCTGAAAAGCGAGCGTGCATTTCATTGTCAACAGGTTCAACTTTATATACTCCAATGTCACGAGGAAGAATGCGATTCAACCTAAACGCCAATTGCACACCATCGATTACTTCATCATAATCAAAATGTGCAACCATCATTCTTGCATGGACACCTGTATCTGTGCGACCAGCACCAACGACATCTATTTTCTGTCTCAATATCTTTGAGAGAGAATCCTGTAACCTTTCCTGAACGGATATTCCATTAGGTTGAATCTGCCAACCATGATATCCGGTACCGTCATAGCTAAAATATACGAAATATCTCTGCATCAATCTTAATTCTTTGGAGCAAATACCTGCTTAAAAGCGTCTCTGTGAAATTTATCCTCTGCCTTTAATATTTCAAGTACTTTTCCTGCAGGCAATATCTTAAGAAAACTATTATGATATCTTTGTTGTATCTTCTTAATTTCAATGTCTATAGAGTCCATTCTACGAATAGCCTTTTCTGACATAACATTATCATTGAAATCAGTATGGTGAAGACGACGCATCTCATTAAATAATGCTCTCATCTTAGTCTGCATATCCCTATATACTGGGAAAAAGCGTTCAGCCTCCTGTGGAGTAAGACCAGCCTTTGTTGTTATAAACTGTTCCATTGAAGCCTCGAAACGTTCCGGATCAAACTTCGGGCGAGAATTTTCAGGAGTATCAGCCATAGCTGGAATAGCCAAAAACATCACAGAAATAAATACCATTACATAATACTTCATAATAAACACCTTTTATTTACTTATTATCAACCAAAGAGGCATAAATATCCTCATTATCCATCATTGTGTAATCAGCCATTTGATCAAAGTTAGTCTTACTTTGGTTCAAATTTTCTTTTTGTGGCATAGAAGCCCTTTCGTACGAGTTAATTACATTGAATTTTCCTATATATGTATAAACACCTATCGTCAATGCTACAGCAATAGCAGCTGCAGCGATGCCACCACGCAAACGAGAATTCCACAATATTGGATGCAATTCTACAATTCCTGTTTTATGTGATTTATCTGGCAACTTATTCATAAGCTGTCTGGTAAAGTCTTCAAAATAGCCATCAGGAACCTTATAAGGTTCAACTTTACCAAATTGCTTTATTAACTTTTCCTCATATTTATCCATATTTGCGTTTTTGTTTCATTACGTGTTTGACGAATCATTATACGGAAAGTTTAATCGTTAAGTTTAAAAAATTCCGCTATTTTCTTAACCGCAAGATGATAACTTGCTTTTAGTGCCCCTTCACTGGTACCTAAAAATTGACTCATCTCGCTATATTTCATTTCATCATAATATCTTAGGCAGAAAACGGAACGCTGAACATCAGGCAAATGGGATATAGCCTCTTGCAGATGCGCTTGTATTTTGTCGCCATCAAAATATTCATCAGCTAGTAGTTTAGATGCCAATCCTTCATTTTGATCCGTACTAATATTATTGTTATTCTTTTGCGAACGAATGAAATCCAAACTTTCATTTATCGCTATACGATAAAGCCAAGTGTATAGACTTGCCTTATTATGAAAGCTGTCTATCTTAGTCCAAGCTTTGATAAAGGTATTTTGAAGAATGTCGTTAGCATCATCATGATCTACAACAATATGACGAATTTTCCAATAAAGGGGTTGACTGTAGTGTTCTACAATCTTTGAAAAAGCTAGCCTACAGGTTTGCTCATTCTTCAGTTCCTTTAATATTTCGTTCTCGTTGTATTTCATTTTGTCAATGCCCAAGATAATTTTTCAATATTGAAAAAATCACCCTATCATATCCATAAACGTCACTATACGATTTGATATTGCCTTCGAAGTCTGGATAAAGAGTAAAATATGTGATAAACAACGGAACTTTGGGATTCACATTAATATTATTTATAATGCGAGAGTGATTCAATGTATCAGTCTTGAGTTTAGAGTTTCCCTCATGTTTCTCATCATCCATAACTGTACTTTCACCTCCTATTTGGGCCACCATCGAATATCTGATTTTACTTATTATATCTTCATTCTTGTCTTTCAACATAAACATGGCAAGAGAAAAAGGTTTTTGAACACGTATACAACCATGACTTACACCACGATCCTCCTGCGAGAAAACTCCATGCTGATTTGTGTCATGAATGAATACGCTAAAACTATTATTGAATCTAAATATTATTCTTCCCAATGAATTACCTATACCACCAGCCTGAACAACAAGGTAATCACTACTATTAAGCATTTCAGACGTAACCTTATCGAAACTAATTTTCTTACCAGTGCTTCTTTCCCTAACAAAGAAGTTATGGCTTTCAAAATAAGAACGATTTCCAAGATGAGGTATAATGCTCTTTTTAATAATACTACGTGGAACTATCCATTGTGGATTAATATCCATACGCATTATTGCACTTGTGAGCAATGGTGTCTTTGTATCAAAAGAACCACATCCTATTCTCATTTCAAGATTTTTTTTGCTGTCAACAGCACGCAAACGAAATGACGGAATATTTACTAACACATATTTATCATGCATATAAGGATAGTCCTTTAATCTCCAGCGACATCTTTCCATATTGCATAATATCTTGATTCTTTGAGGTTTAGAATGAGTATGTTTTAGCTTTTCATAAAATAGCCAATACAATTTATCCTTTGGCTGTATATCTTTTAAAAATTCAGACACACTGTCAACTCCAACCTTTCGCATAGCCATTTTATAAAATATTTTATCTGGCTTCTCCATTGGAATATCAAACAACTTACGATAAGTAACAACGGAAGAATCCATGTCATACTGATCTAACCTATTCAACTCGTATGACGGATTAAAATATCCAAAGCGTTGACCGATAACATAACGTAAATAAGCCTTTGTTAGATTATATTCCAATCTCGCCATAACCTTATTTATTGAATTATGCGATGTATCAAAATCGAGTTCACGAGCTCTTTTCAAATCACTTTCTATCTGACCATATCTGAACTTATTCCTGCTAAATCCTATTTTATTGACATTGCTGATATAGTTCAAAAGAATTTCAGCACGATTATCCAGACCGCTACGATCAATCCACAAAAATCCACCTTTATTTGTATAATAACCTTTGAGATGATTGTCTGCAGCCATTGAATCTTGATCTGCACTTATCATCACATCAAGGTATTTTCGAATACTATGTGAATTAAGTACATAAGCAGAAGTATCCAACTTATCAAAGTCGGACAAAATCAAATTAATATTTGGATTTGCGGTTTTCTCTTTACATGAGAACATGCAAAAAATAGTGATTACCGAAAGAAAAAGACAGAATTTAACCTTGAATACTCTCAAAACTCATTTTTTATAAAAATACTATTTTACAGAAATCTTTTTCACCAACTTTCCAACCTTAACTATGTAGCATCCATGTGGCAAATCCAGACTAAATCGTTTGTCAGCACTATCTATATTTTCACAAACCACCAATATACCAGTAACATTGAATATTTGTAATCTAAGCCCTTCACCACCAGTGATTCGCAAGATATTCTGCTCAAAATATATATTTATATCATTAAACGCAGCTAACTGCTCTATCTCACTCGTATTTCTTGCCAGCAACGGAGTTGACAAAGTACTGAATGCTATTACCAAGATAAATATATAATACCAATGTCTTGCCATCTTGTTTTTGAAATTGATTCCGTATTGAAAAAAATAATACATGCAATACTTCTCACACTTTTTATCACACTATGAAAACATAGGGCACACATTATATATATACAAAGGTAATCTTTTTACAGACACAATACAACTACTTAAATAGAAAAATATTGTAATCTTAACAATATTTACGATTTCAAACATCAAAAACCATACCCTCATTTGTAAGGAAACTGTTTTCAAATATACTTTTTGCCTCATCAAGCAAGCAGCTTTCATCTTCATAACGAGCACTAAAATGTCCAAGGAGCAACTTTCCTACCCCTGCATCTTTGGCTACGTGGGCAGCTTGTCCAGCCGTTGAATGATAATACATCTTAGCACGTTCTTCATTGTCGTTTGCGTATGTACTTTCATGATAAAGCACATCTACATTTTGCAAACGTTTATAAAGAGTTGGAATATACTTAGTATCACTACAATAAGCATAAGAACGTACCTTATCAGCTGGCTTTGTCAATTTTTCATTTGGAATCACCTGTCCGTCTTCATCAGTCCAGTCTGCTCCAGCCTTGATGTTATTAATCTGGCTGATTGGAATATTGTAACAGTTCATCATTTCTCTGTCAATATGCCTAGCCCCCTCCTTCTCTCTGAACAAATAGCCACATGTTGGTATTCGATGTTGCAAAGGAACAGTTTCAACGACAAGACTCTTATCTTCATATACAACAGTCTGTGTTGTTGGATCTACTGCATGAAACTCAACATGAAACCCAAGTCCTTTACAAAAAAAGTTTATCTGATTTTCAAGTATTGTCCCTAGTTCTATCGGGGCATAAACATGCAATGTCGCCACACGCCCAAGCATACCAAAAGTGCTTATCATTCCAATAAGTCCAAAGCAGTGGTCACCATGTAAATGCGAAATGAATACTGCCTGAATTTTGGTGAATCTGATCTTACTTCTACGCAATTGCATCTGTGTACCTTCACCACAATCAATCATAAACAGCTTACCTCTTATTTCTACAACTTGAGAAGAAGCATAATGTCTCATTGTTGGCAAAGCTGAACCACAGCCCAAAATATGAATTTTAAATGGTTGCATACTTAACTTATCCAACTTATTTTTGACGCTTATATACAAAGATTCCTTCTTTGTTTTCTAGATAAAGAGAGTCTGCGCCAAGATTATCAATCATGAAAGTGTCTTTATTAAGCAACAACTTACCATTGCATATTTTCCATTCAGTCCATGGATTTGTCTCTGCCTGCAAATGGCTCTTTACCACTCCACCTTCCAATATCTCGAAATTGCGGTCTATACTGGTCCAATTGCCTTGGAGTGTAGTTATGTTTAAAACCGTCTTTGCATAATATTCGTTATCCACTTTATGTCCGATAACAGCTAACCTGTCACCAACCAAAAGTCCACCGAGAACACTAGCAGAGTCTGCTCCCTCATCCATAATAATATAGTTAATAGTGTCGCCACCATCTGTTATAAGTTCAAGACTGTGCATTGCAGTACTTTCACCACACACACCATAAACAGTAGTATCAGTTTCAGCTTTTGAAACAACTGAATCCTGATCTTTCAACTGTGTATTTTTCTTTCCTTTACCATTGCATCCTACCATTGAAATGATAGCTATCATCATAAAAGAAACATAAAATATTTTTTTCATATTATCAATAATATTTATTATCTATCAAATTTCTTTGCTTCGTTCCAGAGTTTATCCATATCTTCTAGAGTAATGTCTTTCAAATCCTTTCCCATTTCCTTGCATTTGCTTTCCACATATCCAAAACGACTTATAAACTTCTGATTTGTCAATTCCAATGCATTGTCTGGATTTAGATGATAAAGGCGTGCCGCATTGATTACGCTAAAGATAAAATCGCCCAACTCGCGAGTTGAATTTTCAACATCATCCTTGTTCAATTCAACTTCCAACTCACCAAGTTCCTCACGCACCTTATCCCAAACATCTTCCCTATGTTTCCAGTCAAAGCCTACATTACGAGCCTTGTCTTGTATTCTATACGCCTTAATCAAAGAAGGTAAAGCTGCCGGAACACCAGAAAGAACAGTTTTGTTTCCGTCTTTTTCCTTTTGCTTCATCTGTTCCCATGTCATTTCCACCTCTATATCATCAACTGGCTTATCTGCCAATTCAGCCTTAGGATCACCTTCCCATCCAGCCCAATCAATAAAAGAATGACGAAACATTAGCTTATAGCTCAACTTATCGCAAACATCAGCAATGTCAAAACTTTCTTTTTCTGCCCCCAGCAAGGCATAAAACACAACATGTTCCATTACATCACCAAGTTCCTTGCATATTTCCTTATCGTCACATTTCATTAATGCATCGCAAAGTTCATACACTTCCTCAATAGTATTAGGTCGCAAACTTTCATTCGTTTGTTTCCTGTCCCACGGACATTCTTTTCTCAACCTGTCCTGTATATCGAGCAGACGACCAAAAGCCTGCATCTTTTCTTCCTTTGTATGCTGTTTAAATGAATTCATACCACAAATATATGAATAATAAATTAAATGGCAAAACTTTCTTTCGACAACTTTCTCAATAGTCACTCTACACATATTATATAAGGGGATGTTGCTTTTTTCTATTTATTTCTCTCTACACAGAAAAAGTTGTTTAACTTCACTCTGGGTAATGAGCTTACTTAACGTAGGCAAATTCATTACCCAACGTAGATAATCGTACCAATCAACGTAGAAAATATGATTACACAAGCCATAAAACAAATTAATACTCAATAATATCTCTCACATGAGTGAGGAAAATCATCATATTTAGGCTTAAATATGTGATTTTTGCCCAAAAATGCAAAATAAATATAATTTTAAGTGATTTTTCTTGCTACAAATTTTGATATATAAAAAAAAGAACGTAACTTTGACCCCCGTAAACAACTGAGTTTATATTGGATATTATTTGAGTGTGAGTTTTTCGCTATTTCATATTGCGGTTAATTCTATTCCGAATCAACATCATTATTCGCTCCGATGTTAATAGAGAATTAGCGGTCTATTATGATAAAAAATCTATTTCCGTCTTTTCTCGAACGAACAGCTAAAAGTTGTAGAACTAAATATTCGTATTGTGATTGTTAACTTTCACATATTGATATTCAACAAAAGAAAGAGAAGGTACATACACCATTGGTGTTGTATCAATATAATTAATTAATATAAAGAAAAGAAAATGAACATTTATGTTTCACATTTGAGCTGGAACACCACGAGTGAAAGCTTATCGGATTTATTTACAAAGTTTGGCGAAGTTACGTCTGCTAAAATCGTTACAGACAGGGAGACAGGCCGCTCACGTGGTTTCGGATTCGTTGAAATGGCTAATGATGAAGAAGGTCAAGCAGCTATAGATGCCCTTAATGAGACTGATTTCGAAGGAAGAACTATCGGTGTTAATGTTGCACGTCCTAGAGAAGAGCGTCCTGAGCGTCGTTCTTTTGGTGGTAATAACCATAGTGGTGGCGGTTTTGGTAACAACGACGGTGGTGGTTACAACCGTAGAAGATATTAAAATCATCAGATAGTTTACTATCTGCAAATCGAATAGGAGAAAAAACAAATTGTTTTTTCTCCTATTTTTGTTTTATATATTTTACCTTTTATGAAAAAAAATATATTAACTTTGCAAAAATATAAAACAATAGATTTATGAGAAATATAACTCTTGCTATAATCGCATTATTGATGTGTGGCAGCGCCTTTGCTAAACAAAAGACCATAAGCCTCAAGATTATCGAAACTAGTGACGTTCACGGTAGTTTCTTCCCTTACGACTTTGCCAACCGACAGCCTCGACAAGGTTCCATGGCACGTGTCAGCAGCTATGTTAACAGGCAACGAAAAGCCGGGAACTTGGTATTACTCGACAACGGAGATATTTTGCAGGGACAACCTACTAGCTATTTCTACAACTATGTAGCTATCAACGACAGCAATATTGCTGCAAATGTGATAAACTATATGAAATATGATGCAGAAACTTTGGGTAATCACGATATAGAACCTGGACACGCTGTTTACGACAAATGGATTAAAGAGGTTAAATGTCCAATGATTGCATGTAACGTTGTCAATGCCAAAACTGGCAAACCTTATGTTAAGCCCTACACTATCATCTACCGCAACGGTGTTAAGATTGCAGTAATGGGAATGCTTACTCCAGCAATACCAAACTGGCTTACGAAGAATCTTTGGCAGGGATTGAGATTTGAAAACATGGTGACCGCCGCCAAAAAATGGATGAGAGTTATTAAGCAGAAAGAACATCCAGACTTGATCATAGGTCTTTTCCACAGTGGAAAGTCTGGTGGCATAACTACCACTGAATATGAAGAGGATGCAAGTTTGAAAGTGGCTACTCAAGTACCAGGATTTGACGTTGTTATGTTTGGACACGATCACACTAGAGATAATGAAATGATAAAGAATGTCGCAGGAAAGAACGTTCTTTGCATCGATCCTGCCAACAATGCATTAACCGTGGCTGAAGCTCAGATTGAACTTACATATAGAAACGGAAAGGTTATTAGGAAAAATATCACAGGAAATCTTGTTGACGTAACAAAAGAGGATATTGACACTGCATACATGGAGCATTTCAAGCCACAAATTGAAAAGATTAACAACTATGTGGACAGAGTAATCGGAAATTTCAATAACGCGATTTCCACGCGCGACTGCTATTTCGGTTCATCCGCTTTCAACGACTTCATACTAAACCTTCAACTACAAATAACGAATGCTGACGTTGCTTTCAATGCCCCACTCCAATTCGACGCATCTATAAAGGCTGGACCTGTGAGAGTGGCAGACATGTTCAATCTCTACAGATTTGAAAACCAACTCTACGTAATGAGAATGACAGGTGAGGAAATAAGGAAGCATCTAGAGATGAGCTACGATTTATGGGTGAACACAATGAAGAGTGCTGACGACCACCTATTATTATTGTCTGACACTCGTGGAGACGCACAAAGACTTGGTTTTAAAAACTTCACATTCAACTTTGATTCTGCCGCAGGCATTGACTATGTTGTTGATGTAACCAAGCCAGACGGTGAGAAAGTGAAGATTATGTGCATGAGCGACGGTAAACATTTTGACGAGAATAAATGGTATAAGGTTGCACTTAACAGCTACCGTGGAAACGGCGGCGGCGAGTTGCTCACGAAAGGCGCCGGCATACCTAAAGACAGCCTAGACAGCAGAATAATTTATCGCAGTCCACGTGACCAACGATATTACCTTATGCAGGAAATAGAAAAAATGGGAACCGTTTATGCTAAGCCAAACAATAATTGGAAATTCATCCCTGAAGAATGGACTGTTCCTGCCGCAAAACGTGACAGCTTGATTCTATTCGGACAGAAAGCTGACATTAAAGATGAAAAATAAAACATGAAGAAACTTTGGTTTATATTTTGTAAAGATGAAATAGTTTTAGAAAAGCGTGAAGATGGAACCTACTCCATTCCTCAAGGTGAAGAGCCGCCAGTTGCAACTAAAGAATGGACACACGTTATGAACGTAACTTTTGCAGGTGACACCAATGTTAAAACATTCTATATTAACAGTCCAATTACAAACAACAATAAACTTGAAATGTGCGGACTAAGGAAAAGTTATTACAAACTTTCAAAGCCGTATTATGATAAAGCTGGCAAATGCCATGAACTGCTTTATTGGGACAGCAACACCAAATTTTGCGGTGTATGCGGAGCACCGATGAAAATGCACACTGATATCAGCAAGCGATGCACTAATTGCGGTAAAGAGGTGTGGCCTTCATTGGCCACTGCCATTATAGTACTTATTCATAAAGATGACGAGGTACTGTTAGTTAACGCTAAAACTTTCAGAGGAGACTTCTACGGACTTGTTTCTGGATTTGTTGAGACTGGTGAGACTTTAGAGGAAGCTGTTCATCGAGAAGTGTTTGAGGAAACTGGGCTCACTATTGATAACATAAAATACTTCGGAAGCCAACCATGGCCATATCCAAGTGGATTAATGGTTGGCTACAATGCCGATTATGTTGATGGGAAACTGCATTTGCAGCGAAATGAACTTGCCAACGGACGTTGGTTCACTAAGGACAATCTACCAACAATACCAGAAAAATTAAGTATTGCACGAATGATCATTGATGATTGGTTGTCAAATAATTCAAAATAAAAATATATACATAAAACGGGCAGTATAAATTATACTGCCCGTTTTATGTATATATATTTTTTCTTATTGTTCATCCCTAAGTATTGGAAGCGATATATGAAATCTCACTGCGATAAATCGGATAACACATATTACGAGGAAAGTAGCTATTGCTGTGAGTCCCATATTAATACCTAGCGTCATCATAAGCCAATATACCAATCCACCGGCAACACTAGCCATTGCATAAATGTCTTTCTGAAAAACCACAGGTTCTTTATTTAGCAACACATCACGTATAACACCTCCAGCGGCGCCTGTAATGCAACCCATAATTATTGCAACCCAAAAAGGATAGTCAAATTGAAGTGTCTTTTGTATTCCGGCTATTGTGAAAAGTGCTAGTCCCAATGTGTCAAATGTCAACCACGCATTTTCAAGTCTGTTTAGCGACTTGGCAAATAAGATAAAAACCAATAACGCTATAACAGTACAGGTTACGTAAATACTGGAAGTCATCCAAAACGGAGTTGTCCCAAGCATAACGTCACGAATAGTTCCACCGCCGATTGCTACTGCAAAGCCACACACAAAACCGCCAAACCAATCAAAATGCTTGACTGCCGCCATTCTTATTCCAGAAATGGCGAAGGCAAAAGTTCCTATAAACTCGATAATCTGTTGCACAGTGTGTGCAACTTCTGGATTAGGACTTATCATTGCTTTATTTTATTAACTATATTCTGAGGATTTCCGCCAAAATATGACTGCAAGTTTTCGACCAAAATGTCCATAAGTCTTTTACGTGCATCAATTGTAGCCCATGCCACATGCGGAGTGATAAAAGCGTTAGGCTGCGCAAACAATGGATTGTCTGCTGATGGAGGTTCTGCACACATCACGTCTGCCCCATATCCGCCAAGCTGTCCGCTCTTCAATGCGTCTGCCACATCCTGCTCGTTCACCAATTGTCCACGACCTGTATTTACAAGCAATGCTCCATGCTTCATTTTTTTAAGTGTTTCCTTGTTAATAAGTTCTCTAGTTTGCTCATTTAACGGACAATGCAATGTAAGAATGTCGCTAACAGCAAGAAGTCCATCTATAGTCGTCTTCTGTATTCCAGAAGGAAGTTCTGTAGCACTCTTGCTTGTGAAAGCATATACGTCCATACCGAAATCATGTGCAATACGTGCAACCTTACTGCCGATACTTCCAAGTCCCAAAATACCAATTGTTTTTCCACTTATTTCCATAAGCGGAGTGTCCCAATAGCAAAAATCAGGATTACTGCTCCAACGTCCTCTACGATTAAGGTCGGCGTAATGCTCCACACGGTTCACCATATTAAGAATGTGAGCAAATGTCATCTGGGCCACACTATCTGTACTATATGAAGGAATATTTGAAACAAATATTCCACGTCTACTTGCCGCCTCAATATCCACAACATTGTAACCCGTGGCTAGAACTCCTATATATTTCAGCTTTGGCAACTCAGCCATTATGTCGTCTGTAATGTTAACCTTATTAATAAGAATCACATCTGCGTCTTTAGCTCTCAATACAACATCTTCTGGCGAAGTACGGTCATAAAGTTTAAAATCTCCAAGTTTGCTTATTGCTTCCCAACTTAAATCACCCGGATTTACTCCAAATCCGTCTAACTCGACTATTTTCATATTCATTATTTTCAATATTTAATGTAAACACCACCTTATTTAAATCTGTCTTCCCAACATTGATTCATCCAATTGTTTAGTTTTTCTTCAGCAGGACTATGCTGTCCTTTCCAAAAACGATCATTCTTCAAATCATCAGGCAGATACTGCTGTTCGGTGAAGTGCCCAGGGTAATCATGAGGATATTTGTAACCGTCGTGATACCCCAATTCTGCCATAAGTTTCGTAGGAGCGTTGCGCAAATGCAACGGTACAGGAAGATTACCGCTTTGTCTCACCTTAGCCAAAGCAGCGTCTACGCCAAGGTAAGCAGAATTACTTTTTTGGCTTGTGGCTAGATACACAGTAGCCTCGGCAAGCGGAATACGTCCTTCAGGCCAACCTATCTTCATTACTGCATCAAAAGCAGCATTGGCAATAAGAAGAGCATTTGGATTTGCAAGTCCTATATCCTCAGCAGCACTAATAACAAGTCTGCGAGCAATAAACTGTGGGTCTTCTCCTCCCTCTATCATTCTTGCCAGCCAATATAAGGCAGCATCAGGGTCACTGCCGCGAATGCTCTTGATGAAAGCCGATATAATATCGTAGTGCATTTCTCCATCTTTGTCATAGGCAAGCGGATTTGATTGTAGCCTACTCTCAACAATAGCATCATTAATTTCAACTTCTACATTATCACCTGATGACTCTACAACGAGTTCAAGAATATTGAGCAGTTTGCGGGCATCACCTCCACTGTATCTAAGCAGGGCACCACTCTCGGTAAGTGTAATTTTACGCTTGCTAAGTTCCACATCTTCGGTCATAGCCCTATGCACTAGATTCAGCAAATCATCCTTGTCAAGTGGTTTTAGTACATATAGCTGACAACGAGAAAGTAACGGGCGTATAACCTCAAACGATGGATTTTCTGTGGTCGCGCCGATAAGCGTAACTATTCCACGCTCAACCGCACCAAGAAGAGAATCCTGCTGTGACTTACTGAAACGATGTATCTCGTCTATAAATAATATAGGAGAAGCAGAACTGAAGAATCTGCCATTTTTTGCCTTATCAATAACCTCACGTACATCCTTAACACCACTTGATACCGCACTAAGGGTATAAAATGGAGTATCAAGTTTTTGGGCAATAATCTGCGCAAGAGTTGTTTTGCCAACTCCAGGCGGTCCCCATAAAATAAATGATGAAATCCGTCCAGAATCTATCATTTTTCGCAAAACAGCGCCCTCTCCTACCAGATGTTTCTGTCCAACATAGTCGTTAAGAGAGCGGGGACGCATTCTTTCAGCTAATGGTTCGCTCATAATTATATGCAAAAATAAGGAATTAGTTCAATATAACAAAAAAATATATGCTAAAAATTTGTGAATTTGATACAAAGTATTTACTTTTGCAGCAAAGATAAATTACACGTATGAAACAGCAAAAAGTTCTAACTTTCAAGACTCTAAATAAGAGCAGCGTTTGGGATATTCAGGAGAATGACGTTTTTAGAATGTGGGAAGCTGCAGAAAAAGAAGCAGACCTAAAGGATAATGTGCGCAGATATACTGACATTATCAGAAGCGCATTCGAAATTGAAGAAATAAAAACGGACAATCCAAGCGTTATTTCAAAATATGAAGAGCGTGGATTCAAGATAGGTTACGTTAAGATTGACGAAAACACAAAGATGAAATGGGCAATAAAAAAACGTCCAATAATGAGAGTCACCGACCTGACCTACGAAAACATCCATCACATTTCGGCTACAAAGCTACTTGAAGTTATTGAACGTAACTTCGGCGGTGGCTGGGATAGCCTTTCACAAAGCATTCAAGATATTATTGAGAGTGGTTTCGACATAAGCACAACTACTTTGCCAAAAGACCGACTAAAGAAAGTCGGCGGAATGTACGACAAAAAAACAAAAGACGGATTTGAAGTTCTCGAAATTCCAAAAGGTAACTGGGTTGAAGCTATTTTCGCTATGGAAAAGCCTGAATTTGAAAAGCCAAAGAATAAGATTGAGCCCGAAAGCGAGTTTGACAAAAATGAAGACGAGTTTGAAATTGAAGAAGATAATGATAACGACGAAGAAGATGTTGTAGTTGAAGATCATTATAACGATCCAGACGAAGAAGAAGATCTTTTTGATGAGGATAAGCTCACAGAAGAAAGCTATCGTACTACTTATGATACCGACCCTGAGGCGTTAGACCCTGAGGCGTTAGAAGTAACTGACGATGAAGATTTTTAAATAATTGCTTATATAAATAAAAACTGGAGTTCATTTAATTATGAACTCTTTTTTTGTGCCAAATTTTCACTAACTATGACTATACATTTACTTTTTCAGATATTGTTAGGTTCGTCGTCATTTTAGGGGGGAACATCCTCAATAACACGATTCCGGCTAAAGACAACCTGTGCTAAGTAATCACTTTTTTCACGTTAGGCAATTCAATTACCTAACGTGTGTAATCGAGTTGTTCACGTTGTGTAACACGGTTACACACGTTATGTAATCGGGTTACACACATGCTGATGTAATCGGATTACACAAAACTTGCGGAAATTCAGGTAATCGTTTGTGCACTCAGTTTCAATATATATTTGCATACTTCAAATTCATGCCATCATGTCTATATGTCTATGAAGTTGATTTTTTTGAATTAACCATGCTATTCAGGAAATCAGCCATTATGTTCGATAAAACGCCATCGGCAAAAATATGTATTATGTAAATACCATAATTGCAAAAAAAACGCCAAAACTAGGTGCGTTCGAGGGCATAATGCCACTTTTGCACCGATAATGTCACTTAATGTCACTCGCTCAGCCCTTATAAATAAAGGGTTTGTGACATTATGACATTAGTGACATTAAAAAACTTT
>OBMA010000251.1_pt1 | contig 30171 bp, 16 predicted proteins | sample 1539141 | NCBI WGS metagenome assembly OBMA01 (sample SAMEA3991484, study PRJEB22521) | metagenome | biome: anthropogenic terrestrial biome; feature: sewage plant; material: raw primary sludge | place: Sweden | collected 2012-09-26
TTTCTCCCGACCCCAGTTACCTGGAATTTGTTCTTTATGTACTTTATATAAGTATAATTCTCTTAAAAATTTTTACTACTTTGCAATAGACATCATTTTTTCACGTAATAAACCCACAATCGTAATGTAGTTGCCTTATACTACTAGGATGGACCTTTTTGCCTTTCTCCGTTTTGTTACTGACACAATGAAACCGGGTAAAGTATTAATTATGTGAAAATTTAAAAGCATTAAGTAGAAGTATACCATATTGTAAAAAAAAAAAAGTGTTGTCGTCTACGTAAAAGTGTTCTCAAAAGAAGTAGTGGGGGAAATGGATACCAAGCTATCTGTAACAGGAGCTAAAAAATTTCAGAGAAAAGCTTCTGGTTTGGGAAACGAAGGAACTCCAATCGGGAATGAGGAGAGCACAAATAAAGCTAAAAATGGAAATAAAAAGCGGAATAAAAATCGAAACAGAAATAAGAAGACAGAGACAAAGGAACAAAATGAACCTAAACCTGTGACTGGAGGGGAAGAAGTGAGAGTCGAGAAATCTCAAGCGAAAAACAGAAGGCGGAAAAACAATAATGGAGCTAATAAAAAGAATACCCTACACTACTCAAAGGAAATTAATGTAGAAGAGCGAAAACAAATCGCAAAAAGGCAAGAAGAAATCGAACAATGCATTCACACCTTATCCGATTTTAAACTGTTTAAAAAGGGTAAGCACGTTACCTCATATGGCTATCGAATCTCCCCCATGACAGACTCCGGTAAGATTTCTTTGAAAATTTTATTCAACATACCTTTGGATTATCCAAAGGCCCCAATAAAACTAACGATGAAAAGTAATGAAGAAGATTCCTCTTACATGGACACCGTGATAGCGAATTTCAACTGGAAAGCCCGTCAATTGGTTAAGGAGGACTGGAGGATATTATCTCAAATAAACTATTTGGTTAGTGAGTTAGAAATATTGAAAATGGAAAATTATAAACAAATTGATAAACTACGTAATAGCTTTTACAAAACCATATAAATATAAGCATAATAAAAAGGGAGAATATTAACTATTATCAAGTATTAAAGCTATTCTTTAATAAAGATGGCGGCGGCACCCATACCAGTACCGATACACATACTAACAACCCCGATTTGATCCTTTTTCAGTTCTCTTAGTATGGTAGCTACTTGCCTTGCGCCAGTACAACCCAAGGGATGGCCTAACGCGATTGCACCACCTCTTGGATTTACTTTATTCAAATCGATGCCCAGTTTATGGATGCAGTATAATGCTTGGGCCGCGAATGCTTCATTTATTTCAAAAATATCGATATCTTGGACTTGCAAGCCAGTAGCTTCCAGGACTTTTGGTATGGCGTATGCAGGGCCCACACCCATGATTTCAGGAGGAACCCCCACTGTTTGAAAATCGATGTAGCGACCTAGCACAGGCAGATTTAACTGGTTGGCTACGGACCTGCGGGCTAACAAGACACCTGCCACACCATCGGAGACCTGGGATGCATTGCCCGCAGTTGTGGTTCCTCTGTCTTTGATAAAGGCAGGCCTGATGCTTAAAAGCGACTCCGCAGTGACGTTAGGGCGTGGCCCTTCGTCCGACTGGCAAATTGAGCCATCTGGTAATTTTATAGGTAAAATTTCATCTTCGAAAAGCCCCTCATTTTTCGCCTTGTAAGCTTTTTGATATGAATTCGCAGCGAACTCGTCTTGATCCTTTCTACTGATCTTGAAATTAGCGGCAACATTCTCATTAGTAATGCCCATTGGTATTAGACATTTCTTCGCTTCTCGGTTTTTTTGCAACTCTTCAGAGGAGATCATGCCCAAAGGATTGACGTTTTTGTAGTTATTGGTCATTGATTCCACTCCCAGCGCCAAACCAATATCAATTTGCCCAACCTTAATCTTGTTGGCAATATCGTTCACCGCCGTTAAACCTGAAGAACATTGTCTGTTTAAAGCGACAAATGGCGTCGAGTAGGGAATCCCACTTGCCAAGCATGCAGCCCTGTGTTCTGTAGCACCGGCTCCAACATTGAGAACATTTCCACAGGCAACTTCTTCGATTAAGTTCAAATCAGCCCTCAAAGGTTCCGGGAACCTCCCGATGAACTCATTGAGAAAGTTGTATAATAAGTAGTCTGTGTTTACATCTTTGAAGGCACCTTTAAAACCTTTACCGATGGCAGACCTGTTAGCAGCCACAATAACTACATCTTCGGGTCTTTTCTCCAGCAACGAGTTCTTCCTCTTCGATTCACCCTTACCCATGGCGCTCTCCACCAAATGGTCCTTGATACTTTGTAGTCTTTGTGACATTGCTTTTATGTAGTGTTATATTCACTCTGTACTCAGAGCCACAAGAAATAACCATTCGATTTCAATAGAACTGAGATGCAAAAGTATGCCCTATTTATATCTCTTCTTTCTAGTAAAACTCCAATAAATTTGAAACCAATAGAGGGAGAAAGGAAAAAAAAGCTGCGGTGTTAATACTATTATCCCCGTTTCCCTTTGATAGCGCCTTACACGGCGCTACCACATCATTACCCTCCTCATGTTGACGCGTCAAGTTTTTTTTCTTTTTTCGCTATTTGTGGCATAGGTTCAAAACTAGCAAATTCTTGATCTTTTGAAGATTACATAGTGATGATGATCGTGACACAAAAGCAGATAAAAAAATAACACAATCATCAGCGATGGACTCTTCCCCGAACAAGAAGACGTACCGCTACCCTCGCAGATCGCTGTCACTTCACGCGCGTGATAGGGCCAGCGAGGCCCGTAAATTGGAAGAATTGAATTTGAACGATGGGCTGGTTGCCGCTGGCTTGCAGTTGGTCGGTGTAGCGTTAGAGAAACAAGGTACAGGATCACATATATACATGAAACAGAAGAATTTCTCAGCTAATGACGTTTCTTCGTCACCAATGGTTTCCGAAGAAGTGAACGGATCGGAAATGGATTTTAATCCGAAGTGCATGCCTCAGGACGCATCACTCGTCGAAAGAATGTTTGATGAGCTTTTAAAAGATGGAACTTTTTTTTGGGGGGCTGCTTATAAGAATTTACAAAACATCTCTCTACGAAGGAAATGGTTATTGATATGTAAAATCCGTAGTTCCAATCATTGGGGGAAAAAGAAAGTGACTTCGAGCACGACATACTCTACACATTTGGCCACTAATGAACTAGCTGAAAACGCACACTTTTTGGATGGCCTAGTTAGAAACCTTTCAGCAGGTGGCATGAAGTTATCGAAGGCTCTATATAAACTAGAAAAATTCCTGCGAAAGCAAAGCTTTTTGCAACTTTTTCTCAAGGATGAAATTTACTTGACGACATTGATCGAAAAGACTTTGCCACTCATATCCAAGGAATTACAATTTGTTTATCTTCGGTGCTTTAAAATACTGATGAACAACCCACTGGCGAGAATAAGAGCACTACATTCTGAGCCTTTAATTCGCTGGTTCACCGAGCTTCTGACGGATCAAAATTCTAATTTGAAATGTCAGTTACTTTCTATGGAGTTACTTTTATTATTAACGTACGTTGAGGGTTCCACGGGTTGTGAGTTGATATGGGACCAGCTTTCCATATTATTCACCGATTGGCTAGAATGGTTTGACAAAATCCTTGCGGATGATATTGCAATTCATTCATCCCTTTATTTGAACTGGAACCAATTAAAAATAGACTATTCGACAACTTTCCTACTGCTAATAAACTCCATTCTGCAAGGTTTCAACAACAAGACTGCACTAGAAATTTTGAATTTTTTGAAAAAGAATAATATACATAACACTATCACATTTTTAGAACTGGCCTATAAAGATGATCCTAATAGTGTCGTGATCATGGAACAAATAAAACAATTCAAATCCAAAGAATCTGCGATATTTGACTCGATGATAAAAACTACCAACGATACGAATTCGCTTCACCCAACAAAAGATATCGCAAGAATAGAAAGCGAGCCTCTATGTCTTGAAAATTGCCTGTTATTGAAGGCAAAAGATAGTCCCGTAGAGGCACCAATAAACGAGATTATTCAATCGCTGTGGAAAATCTTAGACTCTCAAAAACCATACTCAGAATCTATTAAACTATTAAAATTGATAAATTCTTTGCTGTTTTATCTCATAGATTCCTTTCAAGTGTCAACGAATCCTTCTTTTGATGAAACCTTAGAGTCCGCAGAAAATGTGGATTATGTTTTTCAAGATTCTGTTAATAAATTGTTGGATTCTCTACAATCTGATGAAATTGCTAGAAGAGCGGTCACAGAAATTGATGATCTTAATGGTAAGATTTCTCATTTGAATGAAAAATTAAATTTAGTAGAAAATCATGATAAAGATCATCTAATAGCAAAACTAGATGAAAGTGAATCTTTGATATCTCTGAAAACCAAGGAAATTGAAAATCTGAAACTGCAGTTGAAGGCAACCAAGAAAAGACTAGACCAAATTACCACGCATCAAAGGTTATATGACCAGCCACCTTCATTGGCAAGTAGCAACTTGAGTATTGCCGGCTCGATAATAAAAAATAATAGTCATGGAAATATCATTTTCCAAAATTTAGCAAAAAAGCAACAGCAGCAGCAAAAAATTTCTCTGCCAAAGCGTTCAACTAGTCTACTAAAAAGTAAAAGAGTTACGTCCCTTTCATCATATTTAACTGATGCAAATAACGAAAATGAGTCCCAAAATGAATCCGAAGATAAATCAAAAGACTCATTATTTCAAAGATCTACGTCAACCATTAATTTTAATATCCCTTCTATGAAAAATATTACTAATATGCAAAATGTCTCTCTAAATTCGATACTTTCAGAGTTGGAATTTTCAAATAGCCTAGGAACACAACCTAATTACCAATCGTCTCCCGTGTTGTCTTCGGTTTCTTCTTCACCAAAACTTTTCCCTCGACTTTCCTCAGATAGTCTTGATAATGGAATCCAACTAGTACCTGAAGTTGTTAAACTATCTCAACTTCCACCGCCCCCTCCTCCACCTCCCCCTCCTCCACTTCCACAGTCTCTTTTGACTGAAGCAGAAGCTAAACCGGATGGTGTTTCCTGTATTGCAGCACCTGCTCCGCCACCCCTTCCAGATCTATTTAAAACTAAAACTTGTGGCGCCGTTCCACCACCACCGCCTTTACCCGAGTCCTTGTCGATGAACAAAGACCCCTCCAATCACGATTTAGTTACTCCTCCAGCTCCACCTTTACCAAATGGTCTTCTTTCTTCCTCCTCAGTGTCTATCAATCCAACGACAACCGATTTAAAACCACCTCCAACTGAAAAGCGATTGAAGCAAATCCACTGGGATAAGGTGGAGGATATCAAAGACACACTTTGGGAAGACACGTTTCAACGCCAAGAAACAATCAAAGAATTACAAACTGATGGTATATTCTCTCAGATTGAAGATATTTTTAAGATGAAAAGTCCGACTAAGATTGCAAATAAAAGGAACGCAGAATCTTCAATTGCCTTGTCTTCAAACAATGGCAAGTCTTCCAATGAACTGAAGAAAATTTCATTCTTATCAAGAGATTTGGCTCAGCAATTTGGTATTAATTTACACATGTTTTCCCAATTATCTGATATGGAATTTGTTATGAAAGTATTGAACTGTGATAACGACATTGTTCAAAATGTTAACATACTGAAATTTTTTTGTAAAGAAGAGTTAGTAAATATACCTAAAAGTATGCTTAATAAGTACGAGCCATATTCACAAGGTAAGGATGGTAAAGCAGTAAGTGACTTACAAAGAGCTGACAGAATATTTTTGGAGTTGTGTATCAATTTAAGATTTTATTGGAATGTAAGATCAAAGAGTCTGCTGACATTGTCAACATACGAGAGAGATTATTACGATTTGATTTTCAAGTTACAAAAAATTGATGATGCAATTTCACACTTAAATCGTTCACCTAAATTTAAAAGTTTGATGTTTATTATTACGGAAATAGGCAATCATATGAATAAAAGAATTGTTAAGGGTATCAAATTGAAGTCATTGACTAAACTTGCCTTTGTCAGATCCAGTGTTGATCAAAATGTATCATTTTTGCATTTTATTGAAAAAGTCATAAGAATAAAATACCCTGATATATACGGTTTTGTGGATGATTTGAAGAACATTGAAGATTTAGGTAAAATCTCACTAGAACACGTTGAATCAGAGTGTCATGAATTTCATAAAAAAATTGAAGATTTAGTTACTCAGTTTCAAGTAGGAAAGCTATCCAAAGAGGAGAACTTAGACCCCAGAGATCAAATTATTAAAAAGGTCAAGTTTAAGATTAATCGGGCCAAAACAAAAAGTGAATTATTGATTGGTCAATGTAAATTAACTTTAATAGATTTGAATAAATTGATGAAATATTACGGTGAAGATCCCAACGATAAAGAGAGTAAAAACGAATTTTTCCAACCCTTTATTGAATTTTTAGCCATGTTTAAGAAATGTGCCAAGGAAAACATTGAAAAGGAGGAAATGGAAAGAGTGTACGAACAAAGGAAGAGCTTGTTAGAGATGAGGACAAGCAATAATAAGAAAAGCAATGGAAGTGATGAAAACGATGGTGAAGAAGTAAACAGGGATGCTGTTGATCTACTCATATCTAAATTACGCGAAGTAAAGAAGGACCCAGAACCTCTAAGAAGAAGAAAGAGTACAAAACTCAATGAAATAGCCATTAATGTACATGAAGGAGATGTAAAAACGAGGAAGGATGAAGATCACGTTTTACTAGAGAGAACGCATGCTATGCTGAACGATATTCAAAATATATAGTGAAGACTTAGTATTTTATGTAGTTGTGAAGCTTATATAGAGAAATGGACAATATTCGCAATCGCTTCTCAAAAGGGAAATATTTTCCCTTTTCGGGCGGTGGTGGTGTTGACAAATTTCCTAGTTAAGAACTAAGATTTGGAGATGGAAAGATTCATTAATAAATTTCAAAATAAGCACAGAAAGCATCGAATTTTTAGCTCAAAACAATCTACTTTTCAATCATCAAAACAGACCATTGAATAAAGATGGGCAATGTGTCTGTGGCAGTGGGAACGGCAGTTGGGATTCCAATTGCTGTGGGCGTAATAATAGCCCTGATATTTTGGTGTAAATTACAACGACGTTACAAAAAAGAAGAGATTAGAGATGCTGATTTGGAGAAGATGGTAATGGAAGAAGTGGCAGTGTCGGTATATGATGGTTTTAAAGCCGAAATTAACAGCTCAAGTGAAGCTTCCACGATAAACGAAAAGGAAGCAAACCAGGATCTTAAACCCTGCCAAGAAAAAACCGCCAAGGCAGGGTACACACCAGCATACAGAAGGCAATTGAACGCTAGTATGGGGACTTTGCGTCCAAAAAAGCAGAGCACTGCATATATCAATGTCCCCGTCATTTTCAGCGGCGAGAAGGTGAATTATGGGATGGTCAGAGATCCTTCCTATAGTTTTATGTATCCACTGACGCTATCGCGCAAAGAAACGAGTAGTTTGAGATCAGCTTCTACGTCAAACTTGTCATCGAGCACAGAAAATACTGCGTTACACGAAGAAATAAAACTGGATGACCCATATGAAAACGATTTTACGAATTATACTGTCAACAAGAGAGAATTTATTGACAGCTTACGGCCACACTAATATATATGCATATAGATATATAAACGTACCTACATAGTTTTGCATTTGTATAGATACCCAGACCACTTGTAATAACGATAAAAATAAAATAATAATAAAGGATATTTACAGACAAATAGCACCATACTTGCTATTAAATTGGTGTCTTGGTATTTTCAGCTAGCAAATCGATCTTTTGGCCAGCGGCAGTGACGCTCCATTCATGAATCAAAAACTCTTCGTCGTGAGTGTTCCTATCTGCAACCAGTCTAACGGTTCCAGTAACGTTTTTGTCCCCCTTGATATAAAACGTGATGTTGATTCTACCCTTCACAGAGTTCAGTTCACCGTAGACCCAAGGGATGATACCATCAAATTCTATGCTCTCACCCAGTATGTTTTTAGTTGCTGGAGACCGTCTTATATAGTACAGCGTGTTGGAGATAATGGGGGACTCCGTCTTTTCATAGTTGAAGATCAAAGATAGTGCGGACCCAATGGCCACAGAAAACAACAAAAATCCAGCTATTCGCTTTCTCCTCTCCGTGGTTGGGTCAGGCAATTCTCTGTCAATTCTCAATGGCCTGTTCTTGTCTTTCAAAACGATCTTGGCCTCATCTTCAGCGACACTATTATTGAATCTAGCGCTGGTAGAGAATGAGTGCAGCAAGGAACCACGCACTAGCACAGCCTTAGCTACAGAAGGTGTCACTTTCGGCAACCCTTTAGTTACTAGTCTTAACATCATGTATAGTCTGTTTTATCTTTTACTTTTATGTCGTGGACTGGTACGGAGAGAAAGATCGAACTGTTTTAAAACTGGGATTAAAATGACAAGAAGGCGCTTTCTTTCTCTCCACAATGATCAAAACAAGAACAAGCAAAACGCAAAGAGATGACATTAGTAAGTACCCAAATGAGCTACTAACAACGCATCCGGTAATACTAACAAGAGAAATTGGTTAGGTAGGAAAACTAGTACACATATCCATAGATTTGGTCTTGGTATCAACGTGCCTCGCGGGGATTAAACGCAATACAGGTTTGACGCCTAAACTGGAGACTCTGGACAATCAGACTATGAGAAACTACATGAAGCGGTACTTGAACTTGGGAGAGTCCGTATACGACTATTCTGTTGCCACTTGTGGCTCCTCGACGTATTTCGCTAGGAAATAGGTACGTTTATATTCTATATATGTTGATAATATTTTGTATAACGGCACCCAGCCGGGGGCCAAAATTAATAACCGCAACTTAAAGAGCTATCGCTATCGATTACGCATAGAACTTTAAATGCTAGACGATGATAAGGGCACGGCCATGCATCCACATATAACGCCGTTCACGCCTGAGTACTCAAATGAATTACTGCGAAGGGTCCAGGACCTGTACCACGAAGATATCAAGCACTACTATCCGCAGCTAAAACTGGAGAAGCTGCTGGACCTTCTGGAGCATACAGAGTACCTATTCGAGTTATATCTAGATTCAATCCATCACGATAGGCCCAACGATGCACTGACAGCGTTTATCATTGGATGCTACTACGTGTTCTTAATTATTCCACAATCTTTGCAGTTCCAAACACGAAACAAGTCCTACAGCATCTATACAGATCTAAAAAAGATGTATGAGAATGAAATGAACATGACCAATGTTGTGCTTATGGTGAAGAAAGAAATCGGTGTGGTCCTAGATGAATCGGTTAAACACGGGGCCGGTATTGAGCACAGAATCACCAAGAAGAGGGCATTTTCAGTTCCAGCTGACGATCTTTCAGGTCAGGTAGCTTCACTATCACTTGACACCGCGGCACCGCAAGATCATGACCTCAAAGGCACGTTTACTGAAGACGACGCAGAACAATCTTCACCTGTTTGGACAGCACCAAACTTAGAGCCCAACGACCAATTGAAACTGGCTTTATTGCCCGAAGTGATACCAACGCCAGCTTTTCGTGAGCCTGAAAGAAAGACAAGTGTCCCAGTGAGACCATCTGTTTTATTGGAAGATGTGCCCTCCATATACCACGAGGATGACACTAGTTTCGCATCTTTGAACCCACCATTTCGAGAAATCACTGCAGATAGATCAGTAACTCATCGAAAGGATTCTTACCATTCTGTTTATATGGTGGATAGCGGCAACCTCAAGGAAGACAATGATGATCTGTTCAACGTTGAGAATGATGGCTTCATCCAGAGTTTGGATATTTTACAAAAGCAGAGTATAATCACAGCACCAGAATTGTTTAGTATTTTATCGAATCGCGTTGAACGTGAAAAGGTTTTACTCATCGACTTGAGAATACCACAAAGATCTGCAATAAATCACATTGTGGCTCCGAACTTAGTGAATGTGGATCCAAACTTGTTGTGGGACAAGCAGACGAACACACCTATCTACAAGGATGACATATTGGAACATTTACTGAAGGAGAATGAGAATTTTATAAACCGTAATAAATTTGATTACATTGTTTACTATACTGATGTGAAGACCTTCATGACTATAAATTTTGATTATGCATTTATTTTTTTTTATTTGATGCTGACTTCTCAGAAGACTCCTTTAACAACTGTACCTACTACCCTCTTAGGTGGGTACGAAAAATGGAAGAAAACCCTGCATTCGTATGCCCAGGAGTATCATATCTCTATTGAAGATTACTTGTACAGACCTTACTCACAGAAGGCGCGCTTACAACAGGAGCAGCAGCAGCAACAGCAGCAACAGCAACAGCCGGATTCTCAGGACTCTTCTTCCGCTAAGGAATCATCTACAAAAGTTCCTGAGCCTCCCTCCTGGAAGCCCCCTGACCTGCCTATAAGGTTAAGGAAACGTCCTCCACCGCCACCGCCTGTATCAATGCCCACAACCCCAGAAATTCCACCTCCTCTGCCCCCTAAGATAATGGTTCATTCACAAGTCAGTTCTATCTCTCGAAAGCCGCCAATACCAGCAAAGCAGCATGTCAAAAAGGAACAACTTAACTCCAATGAAATTATTCAAAGAAAAAGACAGCACCAGCATCAGCATTACGACCAGCAAATATTACAACCGCAAAGGGCGTACAATATTCCAACTATTGAACGCAGTCCAAACGTATACGTTTCGTTGTCCATCACGGGACTAAGAAATTTGGGCAATACATGTTACATTAATAGTATGATACAATGTCTATTCGCTGCGAAAACATTCCGGACACTCTTCATTTCATCCAAATATAAGAGCTATCTGCAACCAATAAGGAGCAACGGATCTCATTATTCTCCTAAACTTTCGAATTCACTAAGTATGCTCTTCAACAAGATGTATCTAAATGGTGGTTGCTCAGTTGTCCCAACAGGATTTCTCAAAGTTATCAATCAATTGCGTCCCGATTTGAAAATTCCTGATGACCAACAGGATACCCAAGAGTTCCTAATGATACTTTTAGACAGGTTACACGATGAACTTTCCGACCAACAGCATGTAGCGAACGATTATCCGAATTTATTATTGTATAATGCAGATGCCCTAAAGGTTTCAAACAACGAATATAAGCACTGGTTTGACAAAAATGTCATTGGTAATGGTATATCTCCTATTGATGACATATTTCAAGGGCAAATGGAGAACAGCTTACAATGTAAAAGGTGCGGTTACACTACTTTCAACTATAGCACATTTTATGTTTTATCACTGGCTATACCAAGACGTTCCATGAAGTTGAGTAAACTTGGTAGGTCTACTGAGAAAAGAGTTAAGTTAGAGGATTGTATTAATATGTTTACAAGCGATGAGGTACTCTCTGGTGAAAATGCATGGGATTGCCCACGCTGTGGCCCCACGGCGTCTGTGTCTACATCTGTGTCTGCATTAGAGAATGAGCCATCCATTGTTAAGAGTAAAAAGAAAAAAAGTCGGTTTTTTACATTACATACAGGAACCAAGCGTCGTCATCTCGACTTTTTTGGAGACGGTATTACTGAGGGCCATAATAGCAATAATAATAATACGACAATCTTTGAACGAGAAAGGTCCAGATCACCCTTCAGGATGTTGGGTGGTAGTGGGAAGAGGTCCAGTTCCAGTACACCGTTCAGTACTGGTGGTAATGATAGTAACAACTCGAGTGATTACAAGAACAAAAAATTGACAACAGTGAAAACGATAAATTTTGTAACTTTACCAAAAATCTTAGTCATCCATTTATCGAGATTTTATTACGATTTGACCAAGAAAAATAACACCGTCGTAACATATCCATTGATACTAAACATTATATTGAAAAACAATGACACTATGAAATATAAGCTATTTGGAGTGGTTAACCATACAGGCACATTAATCAGTGGCCATTACACGTCACTGGTAAATAAAGACCTTGAACACAATGTGAATATTGGGCGTTCTAAATGGTACTATTTCGACGATGAGGTTGTCAAGGCAGATGGGAAACATGGATCTGATAAAAACTTGAAAATTTCAAGTAGCGATGTCTACGTATTGTTTTATGAAAGGGTTTATGACTAGCAAAATTTTGCATTTTTTTTTGCACCATAAATATGTATTGCGTATGCACCAGGACGTTGAAGAATACTATTTAGTGTTTCTATATTTTATGATAAAACTAGAGATAAAGGGGATAATTAAAACGATATTAAAACGGAAGTCTACACAATGATTATATAGATTATATTATGTATTGGAAATAGAATATAAACACTAGGAAGGTCATAATTTGAAGATCAATTGTAGTAGTAGAGTCTATTACCTCTTTTTTTTTTTTTTTCTTCATATATTTTTGTAGTTTTTTTAGTTTACTTTAACTCTTCCATTAAGGAAAATAGGTAATAATAGCGATTTCATTGCCATTACCACCATTATTATTATTGTTATTACTATCATTATTATTATTATCATCATTATCATTATTATTACTCTTGTGAATGTTATTTTTGTCACCCTTAACTATCATGATCCATTTAGACACCAAACGTCTTGATGAAGTTCACAGTTTTTTCAAGTTCCCACTGCCTCTTTTTCTCCGACCAATTGAACTCATCACCCATAACTTTGACGGTGGCATGCACGGCATTCAAAGCTTCCTTGGCGTCCAAGAAAGCGAATCTTGTTCTTCTTAAAAGGAAGTCCAAGGGAGTTCTACAATATTCGTACTGCATGGAATACTTTAACTCACCGATTGTGAATGGATATCTGAAAGTATCAAAATTGACCAAGTTGTTCTCCTCGCTAGAGTAGATTACGTTATTTTCCTTGTCGGCTAAGGACAAAGGCAGTTTATTTTCCATGGATTCTTTGAAAAATTCGCAAATGATAGAGGAACGGGTTCCGTAGTTTTGAACCAAGTAGTTGGACATTTTTGATGATAAATGGTAGTTTTGAGCCAATAAAGCCACATAGTTTTGCGTCCATTCTTCTGCACCAGCAAGCTTAATATCTCTTGTGTGACAAGGTTTCAGGTTATGGAATCCGCCAACTTCGACAACTTTGTCGACTGTTTCCTCAGCCATTTGTCTGTAAGTAGTCCATTTACCACCTGCAATAGTAATTAGGCCATTATCCGAAGTGAACAAGAAGTGGGATCTTACCACGCCCTGAGTGGCAGAGCCCTTCTTCCCGTCTGCGGGGATTGTACGTGGATCTCTGACCAAAGGTCTGACACCAGCCCATGCACTTAGCACGTCTTCTCTTTTCACGGGGAATTCGATATAGTGCTGTAGTTCTTTCAAGATATCTTGAATATCAGCCTCTGTAGGCATAGGGTTTTCTGGGACTTGCTTTAGTGGGATGTCTGTGGTGCCGGCAAGGACTTTGCCCTGCCAAGGTAAAAAGAACATCACTCTGCCATCAGAGGTTCTGACGTCCAACAAACCCATATCCTTCGGGCAGTAAAAAGAGGGCAATACGATGTGAACGCCAATAGATGGGATGACCATTTTCGGGTCCATGACGGCGATTTGATTGAAAGTCGACTTGATCTTGGAGTTGTCGTTTAGCGGGGAGTCCGGCAGACCGGATGGGTTGCGGTCCATTTGCAAAATGGCGTCACTGTATGGGCCCGTGGCATTGACCACACATTTAGCGTTGATTCTGACAAGCTCATTAGTCTCAACGTCCCGGGCCTCGGCACCGATAACCTTACCAGAAGTTGGGTCTTTGATCAATTTTTGTACCTCGACATAGTTCAAGACGGTAGCGCCGTTCTCCACAGCCGTGATGGCTAAAGTGGCGTTCAAACGCGAGTCGTTAAAGGACCCATCATGGTACACAAGCGAGGCCTTTAAATTGTCTGTCGTAAGCATGGGGGCCTTCTCCACGGTGGCGGATTTGGACAGTAGGTATGATTTTTTCAAGTTTTGGGAACCGGCAAAGAAATCGTAGAATTTACAGCCCATATAGATGTACGGGACCTGCCAGGTGCTGTAGATGGGGATCAGAATCGGTAGCACCGTGCACAGGTGAGGGGCAGTGTTGATAAGATGTTTACGCTCGTTGAGTGCTTCGATGACCAGATCCAGTTGTGCCTTGGAGAACTCCCAGAAGGCCTTCTCTAAGTACCGCACCCCACCGTGAATCATCTTGGTAGATTTGGACGACGTTCCCGAGGCAAAATCCCCCTTTTCAACAAGGGCCACATTGAGTCCCCTGGTCGCAGCATCTAGGGCACATCCTGTCCCCGTGGCCCCGCCACCGATGATCAACACGTCGAATTGATGCGTCTTGGCCAGACGGTCCAGCAGGTCTCGTCTAGAGACCTGCGGTGGAGCGGCGGTGGGGAATTGCACCATGTAGCTCGGGTCATTGTGCACTAACGGCCTATCACCTTGGCTAGTCATCCAGTACAGCGTCCCCGTGGCTGTGGCCATGGCAGCAGCTGCACCGGCAGCTCTTCTTCTCGTTACCGAAAACATATATTAGTGCGTATTTAGTCTTGTAGCAGTGATGGCAATAGCACGGTCAAGATAAGGGAGGGAGAGTCCTTGCTTTAGACCAAAGTTCCCTATTTGTGGCTGTTCTCTTTTAAGTTTAAATACAATTTTTAGCGTGCGGGGTTGTGAAATTTCCCCTGCCAAAACTGAAATAAAGTTGGGTGGATAACGTATCGGAGCAGAGAAAAGACATAAGGTCTGTTGCTGTATATAAGTATGTGTTGCTAAAAAGGAATTAGTGCAGTGATTATTGGTCACTCGCTGATGCCCTTGCGCTTGGCACGTTTCAGCTTCTTTCTAACCGCGAGGATGGGCACAGAGCAGACGAAGTTCTGCAGAGTGGACAGGATGACCGAGAGGGAGCAGCACAGGGCGACTGGCTTGAGGCCGTGGATCATCTCGTTGAGGAGGTGTTTTGGGTACGGATGGGTCAAGGAGAGGACGACGACGTCGAGGTCGTCGAGCACGCCCGCGACGCAGTCAAACAGGTGCATGACGTGCTTTCTGATTCTGGCAACGTTGGCGAACATCTGGGAGTCGTCCGTGGGCTTCGAGGGCTCCCAGTGGACAATGTAGACGGTGTCTCCCTGGTTGACAGCTGCGCCCATGAGATAGGTCAGGGCGTAGGTGGACTCGCTGCTCAGGTCCGTGTAGAGGATGAAGGACCTTTGGTTCCCCGCCTCTGCGCCGGCACCCTTGGTGAGTAGTTGCATGGCTCTGACGTAGCCTCCGTCGAGTTGCTCCAGAGACACGCCTTCGTTTTCGTGGCCACGGATGCTGATCTCGTACTTGGCTATCCAGGGCTTGCTGGAGTCTAGCACTTCATTTATGCTGGTACAAAAGTTGGGTAACACTTTCATGCCCAGATCGTAGTGGAACTCCTCGTCAATCTCTAAATCGTTCTCTATATCGCTCACTTGCTCTTCATCGGACTCTTCCTCGTCCATATCGTCGCCGTCGCCGTCGTCGTCATCTTCGTCGTTGCCCTCACCTTCCTCTTCAGAATCCACATCCACGACCCTCAACCGCATCGAGGGGTCCTGCCTCAACACGGTCCACTTGAGGAACTCTTCCTCCCTTACTCTGCTGCGGCTACTGGCCCTGCTTCTCGACCGCGACAGACTGCTCACGTTTGAGTCTCGTTCGCCTCTTTTCTTCTTGCTACGACCTCTTTCCCTGTGGCCCCTTTCCATCTGCTCCGAGTCGAACTCCACCGTGGTGGGCGTTTCCGTTTTGATGCTGTGTAGATTCGATTGTGTTCCGTCAGGTTTAGTCAGCAATATGCTCTTCTGCATTGCGTACTTGGTTGTTTCTCTTGTTGGTTCTTCTGGTACTCACCCTTTCAATAGTCTCTTGTGTTTGATCAAGCCTTTTTTCCGGACCTTTAAAGCTTTCTTAAAAAGATAAAATAGGAAGAAAGTGCAAAGTGCAAAAGAACGCACATATGAACAAGCATTAAACGAGCAAAGAAATGTCTCTGGATCGTGTAGATTGGCCGCACGCCACCTTCTCTACGCCGGTGAAACGTATCTTCGATACGCAGACAACGCTGGACTTCCAATCGTCACTAGCCATTCACAGAATCAAGTATCATCTTCACAAGTACACTACGTTGATATCGCACTGTTCTGACCCCGACCCGCACGCTACTGCGTCGTCGATCGCCATGGTTAACGGGCTGATGGGAGTGTTGGACAAGCTTGCACACCTGATCGACGAGACACCGCCTCTTCCTGGTCCTAGAAGGTATGGTAACCTAGCATGCCGCGAGTGGCATCACAAGCTGGATGAACGTTTGCCTCAGTGGCTGCAGGAAATGCTTCCCTCGGAATACCATGAGGTGGTGCCTGAATTGCAGTATTACCTGGGCAACAGCTTTGGTTCGTCGACAAGATTGGACTACGGCACGGGCCACGAACTTTCGTTCATGGCCACGATCACAGCACTGGACCTGCTGGGGATGTTTCCGCACATGAGGGGGGCAGACGTCTTTCTGCTGTTCAACAAGTACTACACGATCATGAGGAGGTTGATCCTGACGTATACGCTGGAGCCCGCTGGGTCACATGGCGTGTGGGGGCTTGATGACCATTTCCACTTGGTGTACATCCTGGGCTCGTCTCAATGGCAGCTGCTTGATGCGCAAGCACCCTTGCAACCAAGAGAAATACTGGATAAGTCTCTGGTGCGCGAGTATAAGGACACCAACTTCTACTGCCAAGGCATAAACTTTATTAATGAGGTGAAAATGGGGCCCTTTGAAGAGCATTCCCCCATCCTATACGATATTGCCGTCACCGTACCACGCTGGTCCAAAGTGTGTAAGGGGCTTCTAAAAATGTATTCTGTAGAGGTTCTGAAGAAGTTCCCCGTGGTGCAACATTTCTGGTTCGGCACAGGCTTCTTTCCCTGGGTCAACATTCAAAACGGCACTGATCTTCCAGTCTTTGAAGAAAAGGAGGAAGAGAGTATAGAACAGGCTAACGCAGGATCGCCCGGTCGAGAACAGACTTCAACACGATTCCCAACGTCCACGTCAATGCCTCCCCCAGGCGTTCCGCCGTCAGGTAACAATATCAACTATTTACTAAGCCATCAAAACCAGTCGCACCGGAACCAGACTTCTTTTTCAAGAGATAGACTACGTAGATAATATTAATTAAACATATAAATGTGTATGACAAGCATTATGACTTCTATTTTCGTTCTTTTTTACTTGCGTCTACAATATATAAGCATATAATCAGATGAAAAAAGGAAAAGGAAGCGGTAATACAAATAAACAAAGAAGGGGAAAAAGTCGCCACAGTGTAAGCAAATGAGTCACAAGAGAAGGGGCCTGGTAATATATCAGGATCAGAAGCAGCAACAACAACACCCCCCGGGGCAGTCCCTAAGCTCTATATCCTGGTCTCCAACCAGGCGACCTCATCACCCTTTAAAACAACAAAGCACCAACAGTTTCTCAGAAATACTATCGAAATCAAGTGTGCAACCGAACGTGCAACATGACGGTAATCATATGCCCATTTCATTGCTAGTTCTGAAACAAGAACATCATAAGCAGCAGCAGCAGCAGCAGCGCCAGAATATCCGATCACAAAACTCTACACCTCCCCTGCGACAGTTGGTTCAGGAGTCGCAGTGGACGAGCTCCGCAAGTAATAGTTCTCTAAAGAAACAGGAAAAGCAGCCGCAAACATTCTACAACACTGACTCTAAACTTGTTTCTCAACTGCATAGCTCCGTGAAGGACCTGGATGCCATAATCCAGACGCATAAACCAAAGTTTGACACAATTATTCGCGATTTCTCTCAAGCAACCATACTGTCTTCAAACGAGTTACTCATCAAACTTCCGAAGGACCAAACAATAATATTGCATAGCAGAGCGCCAAAAATTAACGCAGAATGGCTACAGAATAAGGTTAATGACCCTAATGCCTCGTTAGTGATCGATTCAAGATCTTTTCTAACCTTGTGTAACAATATAAAATGGTACCTGCATTGGAAATTTATATGAAAAGTAATTGTAGAATGGAGTGTTCAAAAAAAAAAAAAAAAAAAAAATGCACAGAAATATATATGTGATCATATATATGTATATATACATATTAGTTGGTACATAATCCACTATTAATACCAAGCTTGCTACCTAACGAAAATAAATACTTTGTATTGCACGTTTTTATCATTCTGTCCTTCGCTTTTTGGTTCATATTATCATCATCCGTTACCAGCACTGCAAACTCCTTGCCTTTGTTCTTGTTTTCATCAGTCAATCTTTCAGCTTGAAACCTTTGGTTCAGTTTGGCGATAGCATCAATAACAAATTCATCGACGTGCGTCTTCCAAGTAATTTGCTCTTCGAACTCCAGATTTTCTTCAACATGTGTTGCAATATTCCCCGTGAATCTCATAGGAATAATTTTCTTTTCATCGTACAACTGGCGAATAGTAATTACCGACCTTGTTGCTGCTTCGACGACAGTATCGTCTTTCGATCCTCTTAGATAACGTAGTTCTTGAAATGTGGTCAGACAAATCGCAAATTTAAGAGTATTGTTTTTGGCTAGTTTGAAAATATGTGCAAAGTGTCTTAACCATGAGGTAGCATCGATGACAAAATAAAGCGTACAATTGTAGTTTTCGTCACTGCCTTTAGATGCGGCGGCAATTTTATCGAAGAATATTTTCTCCCAATGTAGGCTCAAGTTGTTGTTGGCAACATCGTATATAGATTCGCCGCTTACATCCAGTGTTACACCATTACCAACATTGGACCATTGGCTGTAGATAAATGCACTGTTGAACCCGCCGTTTTTATCAAAACAATGATAATCTGGTGCCAATCTCGTATAACCAGTATATTCGAAAATACTTTCACCAGAAACGACGCTCAAATTTGGTGTGGCTTGTGGGTCCATGTTAACAGCCTCGATTTCTTCATTTATTTCAATTGTGTCATATAGATCATCTAATTCGTTGTTGTCGTTATAATTATCTTCGTCATATGCATCTAGCTTAAAGGTGAAATTCTTTAGGAAATAATCTGGAGGTATGTCATTTCGACGACAAAACACAGAAGCTTGAAAGCTTACTTTCAACCCCAAATCGGGAAATTTCTTGGCAATACCTTTCAAAAGTAAAACTGCTCTTACACTGCGCATCCAGAATTTTTCACCAACTTCATCTTTTTCATCAAAGACTATACCATCAAGGGGAGAATCGAAAAAAAGATGGTCTTGAACGCCAGGAATTTCCATTACATCGCACTTCTTGATGGCATCAAACCACAATGTTCCCCAACATTTCCAAATCTCCGGAAGATTTTCATTTTCGTTATAATATTCGATCAAATCATCCAGTTCCAATGAATAAAACTTTTCCAATTCTTTTTTCAAAAAAGGGTGTAAATTATCCAGCATGTAACAAACTAATACATTACCTAAGGTCACTATTGAATTCCAAGGCATTGTCCTTCTTAAAAAATGTATCCAGAATGCTACTACTTGCTTTGAATTTACCATTTCTAATTTTTTCAAAATAGCAACTATAAAATGTAACCACGTCAAAAAGTGCGGTAAGGCAACCACTAATGGTGCATGAAGAAATTTTGTTAATACATGTATACTGCATTGTATTGACGTCATGTTGATATGATTCAAAGAATCCAGCCAAATATTGAGATTGGTTGGGATATCATTGAAACTTGAATTTAAAGCATCGATATTCTGAAAGTAGCTTTCTGAACTTATTTGAACATCGAATGGATCTGTATAGGAAGATGTTTCTGTTGCTTCGGATCTCTTTTTTTCTCTTTTATCCTTCTTTAATTTCAAATACTTAGGCAACTGAAACAATAATGCAAATGGGTTTTTAGGATTGCCAAATCCGATTAGCTGTAAAAGCTGAGATTCAGCAAATGCAGGGGCATGCCTAAAATAATAACGCAATGATTCTGGATTTTGGCAAAACATGTCTTTTGTATCGAAAACGTCATTTCCGTTAAAATCTTTACCAAACTTGTCTTTGAAGTACATAAGCACAACATGCTGTAAATCCATATTCTCCAGGAAACTAGGTAATAGCATTACTTCAGTATGCTTTAAATAATCAATTAATTGAGAATTTCTATGGGCAATTTCATTATTGTTCGCACTACCAGAACTTCTATCTATGAATGCAGATTGATAGATATTTTCAATCAATAACTGTAACGTTTGCTGAGACGGAGTGAAGGGATCCTGACAAAAAACACTTTTTCCCAAGTTTACGAACGCTTCTAAACTGTTCTGTTGAACTGTGGCAATATGATAATACAGTTTGCCGCACCCATATATGTATTTCATTGATTCGGTATACCAATATTCGGCGCTTAGCCTCCAATCTATGAATCCTGATGGGTACAGCGAAATTGCCATTCTAGACAAATCACCCAATCTTTGTCTCCACAAAATAGAATATTTCAACGGTATATCCTCAAGCATATTTGAGACAGAGATGAAAGCGTATATAATAAACTGACAACATACCTCTGGGTCCATAAAGTTCGAAAAGTTCTTTAGTACATCCAAGAAGGTTATTATACCATAAACCCACAATCTTTTTTCTATTCTGTAAATATCCAAAATTTCTTGGCCCATAATCAAGTCGTTTATAGGTTGTGTAGTTAATAATGCAGTGATGATGAAATTGATGTAATTTTTGATCAGTTCTGTGTTCAGTCTGTATATTGCCCACAAACTTTTTAGTTCCGTGGTTTGAGAGGTGGTTAAATAAAGGCATCTTTGTTGTAACTCGGTTTCCTGCACCACTATGATTTTATAAATTTCCTGCAGTTTTTTAATAAACGTCTGATTTGGCTGCGCCGAAGGAAGTTGCCTTATCATCGGCGGGGGTGAAGCAGCAACTACAGGAGCTCTTCTAATATCGGATAAAGTTACTTGGCTTTGGGGTTGCGAATTGCTATAAATACCATTTGAAGCGACTAATGGCTCGTCAGCTCTCATTTGTGGATTTGCGTTATCTTCATAAGTGTCTCTAGAAACAACCTCCATATTTCGAGCAAGCATAGTTCTATTCACATAATATGGAGATTTAGGAACATCCATTGTTGGAATAGAACTGGTCTTAACTTGTGGTGTCGATTCCATAACTTTGCGAGAGATGCTCGGTCTTCTAGATGCATCATCAGTTTTGGAGGGTGTGTTTTGTGCAGAGATCTGGCTATTAGTTATTCCATCTATAAATCCTTTCCCTACGGGATCTACAATTCCAGGCACCCTTCTTTTAGCGAACGACGACTCTGGTGTATCATTGTGCGACGAAGAACTATGTCGCTTTTGATGAAGAAATGCGGCGGAGGTCGGGCGCATATCGCTCACAATATGAGTGTGGTTGTTGTTGGATCTAGAATAATCAGTTTCATTACTAGGGTCATCATTCGCCGGCACCATTAGGTCAACCATATTATGCGATATCCGTGGTCTTGTTGTTATGTATTGAACCTAAAAATAACGTTAGATGCTGCCAAAGATCGGCCAAAAACGACTGTAAAGTGAAGTAAAGAGTACAGAATGAAGGATGCGCCCAAGAGGGAGATGTTTTCGGAGCGTTTCGTGTCTCACAAGATGTTCTCTTCTGTTCTTTCTCCCTTTAAGGATTGATTCCCTATATTGCAACCAAAATCACTCAATTTTTCATCATAATTTTTCAATCATTACCCGCGCCATTGTCCATCAAAAGTAATACCATTTTGGGGCCCTGAAAAGCACACCAATACTTATTTATATTATCTCAAGATCGCTGGCACTACCGTCAGAAGTTTCTTTAGTTTCCTTGGATCCGAAATGTTTTTGCCAAACTTCTTCGCGATGGCTTCTTTTCTTGAACCATTCGTTCTTTGAAGGTGCGAGAATGACTTTTTCCTTCTTGTAATGCAAGAGATCGTTTATAACAGTTTTTTTTTTACCGAGTAAGTTGTTCTTAGGTTCGCTCCCTGATACAGAAGACTTGAGTACTTGGGAAATTTTTCCATGAGTGGGATCAAATCCTAGGCGTTGGATAAGCCCTGTCTGGAGGGCACTTTCTGTGGTTTGTTTCATTTTCTGTCGCTCTCCGACGCTCTTATCTTCTAATCCGCTGGATTCCCTCCTTCTCATAATTTTGCCTAGTTCGCGGCTCAGTGCTGTCGATTTCTTAGTTTCTATTATTTTCCTTCTTTTATTGTCTAAGTTTGCAAGCATATCTGGATTCTGAAATTTCTCGTCGAAAAATGCTTTGGCAGAATTACTATTCGTAAAATTGTGAGAGCTCTTTTTAAGTCTTTCCTCCTCTTCTGACAGGCGCTTACGAGTACCTTTGATTATATTAAACCCGTTTTCCCCTTTGGCCTTATATAGGCTTGGTTGAGAGTCCACTTTCGTAGGCGCGCCCAAGGCGTACCCACCATTTAATTCAATTCTTTTAGCACTTGTTCCACGAAATTGCACTTCTCTATGGTAATCGCAACACTTATGAAGAGATATGTTAATGGGAGAGCCACATTTTTTGTGAGTCTTTTTATTCACTATGGGACACCAACCTAAATCTCTACTTGAACCTATCTCCAGGATACATTTGAAGTCATGACTAATTCGAAGGTTGAAGGATTTGATAAAATTTCCTCGCCCTGAGGGTCTCCATGGTAGTACTTCTGGGTTTAATATTGCTATCACATCACCCAGGCGAAGATTATAATATCTTTCTACACCCTTTTTCCCGAAGATATAAACATCTAGTGTATGCTGAAAGTCCGTTATAGTGAACATGAAGAATTTGACTGGCTTTTCCGATGATGTAAATTTGATGTCCGATTTGTGGCTAATGAGGCCTACGGTGGCCCAGTTGGCGTATTCAGGCTCTTGAAATTTAGGTGGGCGAATTTTAGCAAAAAGTTTGCCCAACCGAAGGATTTTGATCTCATGCAAAGCCCGTTTTAAGTCACCTTCAGGTATGTACCTCTTTTTAACCCAAAGATTTGAAAAGCTTTCTAATTCGTTTGTGATTATTGGCACATATTTCTTCTCATCGGTACTGAACGTATGTACTCTTGCATTCATCATGCTTTCAAACTTGGCAATTTGTTTATCTTCGTTCATCTTTGCGTTTTGAAATTTCTCCATAAAGTATGTGGTTGTACTAGCTGGTGGTTTTGGTTGCTGCTGTAATTGAGATAACCTTACTTCATTAATATTCGAACCTTCGAATTTTGTGCCTTGTTGTGTAGCATTATGAGACCCCACTTTCACACGGTTTTTGGTAGGAGATTGAGGTACCTCGATGGCTTCAAAATTAGGATCCTGGGGTTTCTTAAATTCTTGCTTTCTTTTTAATCGTTCCACTAAGGCCTGCCTCTTTCGTTCCATAAATTCAAGTTCTCTCGCGATGGCTTGCTCATCCTCTTCATCAGAAGTAATATTATTGTACGGATCAACCGCTAAAATTTCACGAGGATCATTCATTTCTCCACGAACCAAGTGCTTAATGTGCGTTGAAAATGTGAGGTTGAATTGACAAACTTACGTTCCTTTATCTTCGATGGCCTATAGAGTTGATATTTCTTAGTGGTGTTAGAAAAGGTGGGTTTGCGCATCCAAGAAACCCGCGTGAAAAAAAATGGCAAATAAACCCAAAATTTGTTCATACTTAACTACTAGTACGGATGTGTCATAAATCACTTTATGTCCTCTGTAATGACATTAGTGACATTTAAAATATGTAGATGTTTCATATTTATATAATTACATTGTTTAATATTACATCACTCGTTGGAAGCTTGATCATTTGCTGGACTCTCTTTAACCTTTTTGGTGTCTGGATCAGAAGATGTACCGCTCTCAATTGGCCGTTTAGATGTACTTCCAATTTCTGTTATTTTTGCTCCATCGGTGCTATTGTTAGTTAGATCGGTTACGTTGGAAAAGTTAATCGCCGCTTTGACTGCAACTTCAGGTTGAATATTGAGTGTACGTAGGGGGGCATTCGTATTGATATTAGATTGGGATGCTGTGAATGGGTTCTGAAAACTTTGAAGAGATGATGTATTAGAGGAGAAGAATGGCTTACCAAAACTAAAGGTTGGAATGGCCTTGTTACCAGCAGCGCTACTATCCACGATATTATTTTCTTTATTTGTAACCATTGACTGGCTGTCATTGAAGGAAACGTCATTCTTCACATTCTTCAATTGTTCTTGAGGTTTAAGGTTTTTTTGATTTATAAAGCCAGTGACAGCCGACGGCCTCTCAGAATTCCCCTTCGATGGACTGTTCCATAATTCTTCTTCGGCATCTTCCCCGTTACCTTTGTTATCAAGAAACGTTAAGCTTCCCGCGTTTTCTTTCAATTTCTTTCGAAATTCTTCTTCTAATTCTTCTTTACGCTTACTGATGATCTTTTGTATCCTTTCCTCGCTTGGTAACCTTATTCTTTTCTTTAAATTCTCTTCTGCTTCCTTAATTCTCCTTAACGTTTCATCTTCATATTCCTTTAGCCATTCCTTTCTCAATGTTTCGATATCTTTACTGTATTCTGCTTCTGAGCTTGTACTCTTATTTAAGGTCTCTTGTAATTTTTTTTCAAATTCCTTCGTTCTTTCGTCAATAATTCTGTCCTTTTCTTTCTCCATGTTAACTTTCAATTTCTCAAATGCATCAGATGAGCTATTCGCAGTTTTGAAAATTTGTAACTCCTTTTTGAGTGATTCAATTTCCTCCATTAATGTCCGATAAGTGTCCTTTTCGTGATCTCTCGAGACGTCTTCTGATTGGAGTTCATGTGCTTTGAGCTTAGTATCTAGATCAATAACTTTAGCGTTTTCAAAGTGTAGATCTTGTTCTAATTTGTCTTTAATTGCTTTTAATTCGTTGAGTTCGTTAGTTAAAGCAGCTTGTTGTTTCTTAGATGCGTCCAATTTTTCATGAGCCTGCTTCTTTAGCCTATTGAATTTATTTTCCAAGTCAGCATTTGCGTTCTCAGAGCTTGAAAGTTTTCCCTTCAAATCACTAATCTCATTAGTTAGCTTTTCAATGTCTTTTTTTTGGACATCTTTTTGTTGTTGAGATAAGTCCTGGTACCTCTGTTTACATTGCTCCATTTCACTTTCATATACTAAAATTTTGTTAGAATTTATCGAAACTTGTTCTTTTGTTTGTATGAGATCACGCTGTAATCGAGAAATTTCTTCTTGCCTATCATTTAATTGTTTATAAATTTCCCTGTTTTTTTCGGTTACGTTTTTGAGACTCTTTTGTAAGATGGCATTATTCTCTTTTAAAATGTTAACCTGAGTAACTTCTTTCGTGATATCCTTGAATTCGTCAATAATAACTGCAGAGCATTGGTATTCCTTCTCCGATAAAGTCTGGGTTCGTTGCAGGTCATTTATCGTTTTTTCTAAACTATCGTTCTTTTGTTTAACGAATGCCAATTCTCTCTTGCAGGTGGTTAACTTCGTCTCTAAAGAATTTCTTTCATGACGTAAGTTTGAAAACAAAGAAACTAGCTTCAAATGATCTTTATCGCCATTATTTGCTGCTGTGTCATCAACCTTTTCAATCAATACCGAATTTTCAACACGCAAGGATTCCGTCTGTTCAATATTAGATATCAATTCTCTTTCATAATCAGCCTTTTCCTCCATCCATTTCCTTTCATGTTTATCGAGTAAATCCTGAGTGCTATACAATGAGGATTTGGTTTTTGTTAATTCTGCTTGGCAATCAGCCGCATCCTTTTCAAGGCGGATAACCAATTCAGATAGATCTTTATTTTCCTTCATTGTGGACTGATATTGGGACATTTCTTTTTTTTTGCACAGTTGGACAATCGTACTCATTTTTTCAATTTTTTCTAACATTTTTTGGATCCTTTCTACCTCATTCCTCAACTTTTCTGATTGTTGAACGAAATGCAATGCACCTTCTTTTAGTTTCGGTTGCAAAGCTCTTATTTCACCGAGCTCTCCGCGTAAACGAGATAGATCTTCTTCCCTCGCCCATTTTTCCTTCTTCTCTAGTTCAATTTTAGCATCATAATTTTCTTTGGTTTTTGCTAGTTCATTTTTCAATTCTATCAGCGCATTTTCATTCGAAGATATAATCTCTTCATAAGCCTGTATCTGTGAGTTTGCATCCTTCAGTTGAACTTGGATTTGCTCTAATTCTTTTCTCAAAGTCGGTTCTAACGTGCTTGCATCACTATTTTGATCCAAGAATTTATATTGGAATTTGGTTTTTCTTAGTTCCTTATCAAGGCTCTCTATTTCTGATGAAAGTTTTTCAATTGTTGTTTCCTTATTTGATATTTCAGTTAGTAAGGACTTCATTTTCATTTCTGTATCATCGATGGTATTTTGAGCCCATTTGAGTTGCGAATCCTTGCATGAGCGTATCGATTCTATTTCTTGTATCTTTGATTGTAAGTCGGAACGTAATCTTTCCAAACTGATTTCCAATTCTTTGATTTTGGCTTTGTATTGGCCCTCTTTCGAACTAAAATCCATTTTATTTTCATTATGACTGATTTCAGACTCCTTTAGTCTCATCTGCAATTCTTTTTTTTCTTTGCAGCATTGTTCGAAATCTCTAGTTAAAGATTCTTTCGTGGGTATAAAGCTGGCAGTTTCCTTTTTCAGTTTGGAAATCTCGTACTCCAAAGATTTGATTTTGATCCTAGACTGTGACAGTTCAGTTGAGGCTCTTTCTTTCTCAACATGTATGTATGATGGAACCCATGATTTTTGTTTCTCGAGTTCAGCTTTTAGGTGGTCTATTGCTTCCTCTAACATACGTTCTTTTTCCTTTGCCAAACCCTTGAAATTTTCAAAATCCTCTAAAGTTGTTTTTTTATCGCATTGTGATTTCTTATAAATTAACCACTCTTTTCTTAAATTCTGAATAATAGCAGAGTTTTCGACTTTTGTAGATGAAAGTTCTGCCTCAAGTTCTCTAATCTTCTTTTCACGGGCTGCTTCCATAGAAGTGACAGAATTTGTGTTGGCCTTGTTTTCTTCAGTTGATGCCAGCAATTTGTAAGAATCCCGCTCTCTTAATAGGATATTTATCCGGGTTTCCATCTTCGCATTGATGTTCTCCAGTTCAATTATTGCATCTTTTGCTTCTTTAATGGTCTGGTTTTCTACCTTTTGTAAGGTCTTGTCTTGTTTTCCTTCATAATTTTCTAATTTATCAGCCAAAATCCGAATGCAATTCAAGAGTTCAACATTTTTTTCTTGTAGCTCATTCACATTACTGAATTCAACCAGTCTTTCCGTAATGATGGCTTGGGAATCATTTTCATTTACGATATTGCTCGACTCCAGTATTTTTCTTAATGATATCAGTTCATCTTGCGATAACGGCGATGCCGTTTCCTGTATCGCAGATGTATTTAAAAGAAGTAGTTTAACTTGACAGGCCAAATCCAAACGTTGTTTCACCAGAGAATGAATATTTGCTTCACAGCCATTTATCTTCTGTCTCAGTGAAGTTATTTCTCTTTCTTGCTTACGCTTAGTCAAAGAAACAGTTTCTAGTAGTTCGGTGGAACGTTTTAGTTCATGTTCCAATGATTTTGTTCTTTCCTTAAAAGAGATCAGTTCAGGGGTTTTATGCTCTAATTCTAGTATAAAATCCTCCATTTGATTCTGTAATTGAAATTTTTGATTCCTTTCCTTTATCAGTTGTCTTTTCAGCACTTTGATATCAGAAAATAGTTTACCTACTGTGGGAGAAACTGCACTCGTAGTCATTGTAGCTTCTTCTTCCTTGGTACAATCCATAACTATATTCTGTAACCTTTGACACTCATTTTTTGATTTTTCGAGTCTTAATTTTGTGTCTATAAGTTCGTCTATCACATTAGTATGTTCAGGGTTCCTGCAGGAATTATCATCATTTTTCTCTATTGCTCTCAAGGAACAATCTTTTTCCAATGATGTTAGTTGTGAGCGCAGTAAATCGTTCATATTTTTTTGTAAAGTCATTTCTTTGGAGAATTCTGCTTTTTCCACACTTGCGGTATCTTTCAAATTTTTCATTTCCAGTACTTTCTCCTCCACCGACTGGGATAATTGTTTATTTTGATTTAGTAAAAACTTATTGTACGTAAAGACAGATTCATAATCGGTTTGCATTTGGTATAGTTTTTCTTCGAGGTTCTCTGCGTGCGATGATTTTGTGACTTCTTCCGCTAGCGTTTTTTTGCTAAAAGATGATAATTTTTCTTCAATTAATTTTTTACTTTGTAACATTAATTCTTTTTCCTGTACTGAGGTATCGTACTTTAACTGTAATGATATAGCATTGGACTTGCACCTTTGTAGTATATTTTCCATTTCCATCAGCTTTCTTCGAAGAAGCTTATTTTCTTTGTTCAAATCATCATTTAAAGAATCATTCCCCTGATCACTACTCTGCCAAATGTCATATTCTTCTTTAACTCGTTTTTCGTCATTTACTTCTCTCATAGCTTCATGGCTCACATGCAATTGTTTTTTTAGTGCATCTATTTCCCGCCTATATCTGGAACGTTCTTCATTCAGCTGATCTTTCAAGCCATTCAATTCTTCTTTAGCTGTGTTCTTCTGCTCAGAAGATTCATCTAGTAGCTGCTTAAGTTTTGAAATCCTTGAATAGTACTGCGATTTGATCTCATCGACCAAAACATTGAGTTTTGTCACTTCTTCTTCAGAACGTTCAAACTTGGCTATTTTCTTGTATAACTTTCTTAAGACAGGATAGGTAACACCTTGAAGTGATTCGAATGGAACATTTAAAAACTCAGATATTTTGTCCTCCATTGCCTGTTTGCTTCCGCCCAGTGTTCTTTCGCCTTAAATTTCTTTCGGTAAACTTCCACTAGAAAAAGAAAAGCCACCAGAGAAATAAGCGCTTGCAATTTAACGCCGATATTGTTTTTTTCTTCTATTATCTTCAATTATCGATCAACTCTATCCAACAATTCTATAATATCCACTGTTCATTAACGAATATTGGTCTTTTTCCCTTATGGTGAAGTAAATTTTCCATGCAATATCCGGGTAAGCTATCGACAAGTTTATTGACTGCAATTTGAGTTTATTACATCCGTACATTACTAAGATGTATGGTTTTTCTTTTTTTGTGCTCCGTGTCGATATTTCGTGGAGCAAACCAGAAAAGATGCGGAACCTCTTAGCACTCCGCCTGGACATGGGCGGAGCATATTCCTCCTATGGGATGGGTTTTGTTGTACTCTTTTCTCTCTAGACAGGACCTCCGATTGCCTCGCCTGAGGGTGAGGTGGTTTCCGGCCTCAGGATGGCCTTCTCCAGTTTCTAGCGAGGCATGCATTCCAACCAAAGGTGTATCAAGAATATCTGAAATTAAAGGTAGTTGAATCTCTATTTGTTGTTGTCATTACCGCTTATTATCCCATAGTTGAGACGACCAAGATTCAAACATGCAAATGTATGCACCATATCCATTCTAAACATAGTTTTTCGAACGTTCAGAGCTTAAAGGGACAATTATTTTAGAAACTGAATTTTTACCCAGTGGAATAACATCGTATCTGTAAAGTCTACAAAATTTTTTATCCATCAAAAATTAGAACAAAGAAAACTGCCAAACTAAATATGAGGAATTTTCCTCTCCAGGAATGACTTAGTGAATGTACAGTGACTTGTGGAAAATATGATTAGATTTTGAGCGGGTGATGCGACTTAACAGTCTCATTGCCTAAGAAATATCCAAATTTGTGGTTCATGCTCTCCCCCAAGATATGATGATGAGAGCTCGTTTAAAATTTTGTCTTCTTCCGAACAGTTATGAAAAAACTATTACGTGTTTTTATGATATCCTTACTAACTTGTCATTTTTTTATAAAATTACTTTTTTAACAGTTTTGTCAAGACTTTGACTGGTAAGACCATCACTTTGGAAGTTGAATCTTCTGACACTATTGACAATGTCAAGTCAAAGATTCAAGACAAGGAAGGTATCCCACCTGACCAACAAAGATTGATCTTTGCTGGTAAGC
>OBMA010000252.1_pt1 | contig 30088 bp, 29 predicted proteins | sample 1539141 | NCBI WGS metagenome assembly OBMA01 (sample SAMEA3991484, study PRJEB22521) | metagenome | biome: anthropogenic terrestrial biome; feature: sewage plant; material: raw primary sludge | place: Sweden | collected 2012-09-26
GAAATCCTACCGCGCACGCGCAACGATGCACACCGTTTGATTGAGGAATGTATGCTCAGTGCGAATGTCTGCGCGGCGGAGTTCATCGAACAAAGCGAACGCACCAGTTTGTACCGTGTGCACGAAGGCCCCACGCCTGAGAAACTCGAAATTCTGCGCAAAAACCTCATGATGGCTGGATTACGAATGGGTGGCGGTGACAAACCGACACCGCAAGACTACGCTGAAGTCATGCGCCAAGTGGTTGGACGACCCGATGCGCAGACCTTGCAAACACTCTTGCTGCGTTCAATGCAACAAGCGGTCTATGCGCCCGATAACTTGGGGCATTTTGGTTTGGCGTATGCTGCCTACACGCATTTCACCTCGCCGATTCGCCGTTACCCTGACTTACTCATACACCGCACCATCAAAGCCATTTTGTTGGGGCAACGCTACACGCCGTCGCTTGAGGGGTTTACGCTGTTGGAAGACACGCGCAAAAAAACCAACGCCGTGGACAACGCCGTCAAACATGTCGACAAACAACGCGCCAAACCCGATGCAAGCCAACTCACTTGGCAACGTTTGGGTGAGCACACCTCGATGTGTGAACGCCGTGCAGACGAGGCTTCGCGCGATGTGACCGCATGGCTCAAGTGCGAATATATGAAACAGTTCATCGGCGAAGTGATGGCGGGTAAAATCTCAGCGGTGACGCAGTTTGGCGCGTTTGTGACTTTGGATGCTGTGTTTGTCGATGGCTTGGTTCACATTTCTGAACTCGGTCAAGATTACTTCGAGTTTGATGAAGCGAGTTTTAGCCTCAAAGGTCGCGCATCGGGCATGAGTTATCGCTTGGGCGATGCGGTCAGTGTGCGCATTGCGGGGGTGGATTCGGACACACGCAAGATTGATTTTGTATTAGAAGGTGGTGTGAAAAAAGGCGCGAAGGCGCGTGCAAGTGATTCAGCTCAGCCAGCCAGTGAAGCAAAAACAAAATCACGTCGCGGTTCGCGCAAAAAATAAGTGGGTATGTAAAGGCTATTTTATAATGTGTATGAATAAAATCGATGTTGCCGAAGAGCATATACTGAGCGCAATCAAATTGTTTGAGTTAAACCGCTACTCAGTCTCAGCATATCTTTTAGCAGCCGCAGCATCAGACATCATTTTAAATTTAGCAAAAATTCACAAGCCATCTATTGACCTACCGTTTTCACATGAAAATATTTCGTCAATTGTTACTCAGATAAAAAATCACGATTTGAATGGAAAAAACTTAAAAGAGATACGAGACGATTTGGTATCAATAACAAACTTCTTAAAACACGCCGATCGAGACCCATCTTCTAAACTCAATATTGAAAATTTTGATTCTCATAATACGCGCCAAATTTTTTTTGCCGCATCAAACTTTATCATATACTGTGAAGAAACCAAGCATCCCTTTGAGTCAATTCCTAATGAAATTTGTGATTTTGTGAGCCACGTGAAGAAGGAACTTACTTGAATAACTGCACCAAGCGCGCCTGTGTCCACTCACCCGCAGCAGGATAGAGTACCAAAAATCCTGTGCTCACTTGCGCACTTTGTTGATAGACATGCCCATCAAGCACGATGTGATACGGCTCACCTTTTTTGGCGGTTGCCTCAAACGTCTGAATCCCTTTGTCATTGAGCACAATCAGTAAATACGGTTGTGCATTCGCATTGGCTCCGAGATGGAATGAATGCACCAAGGTTTTATCAATCGCCACCGTGTTGCGCGCATCGGCATTGGGTACACTTTGACAGCCCAGCAAACCCAAAGCCAATAATAATGCCAAGAAAAATTGTTTCAATATCATCTCCAATCATAGTCGCGTTTTAGGCGGGTACTTTCAAAATCGACTGACACTCATAACCCGCCAGTTTTTCACGCCCACCCAAGCCGTCCAATTCGATTAAAAAACTCAGCCCAACCACGTTGCCACCCATTTGTTTGACCAACTCGGTCACTGCGTGCGCTGTGCCACCCGTTGCCAGCAAATCATCGACAATCCATACATTCTCACCCGCCTTAATCGCATCGGTGTGAATTTCGAGTCTATCCGTGCCGTATTCTAAATCATAGTCATGACCAATGCGGTTAAACGGCAATTTATTCGGTTTGCGCACAGGCACAAAACCCGCACCCAGTTCATACGCCACCGTCGGAGCGAAGATAAATCCACGCGCTTCGGTACCGATGACTTTATCGATTTTCAGACCTTCACAATGCGCGAGCATGCTTTGGATAATCGACCTCAAGCCCTCAGGGTCTTGCAATGCGGTGGTGATGTCGTAAAACAAAATCCCTTTTTTGGGATAGTCAGGAATTTTGCGCACCAGCGCGAGTAGTTCAGTATCGTTCATCATCAGTGTTCAGGAATTTCATCAATCAAGGCATCGGCGTTGTGGTACTTGCGGTTGTACAAATACCAAACATAAAACAATGCCATCAATACAGTAATCAACACCACAAAAATCACGATGGATTGATGCAAGGTCACACCGCTGGCTTTTAGATAATAATACAGAGCCAACATAAATAAAATGCTTAAATTCTCATTAAAGTTTTGTACCGCAATCGAATGTCCTGCCGATAACAAAGTATAACCGCGATGTTGCAACATTGCGTTCATTGGAACCAAGAAAAATCCTGCCAATGCACCTATCCCCAACATTAACGGAAAAGCCATCCAAACCGAACGTATCCACAACAAACTAATCAGCGAAATGCCAACAAACATTCCGATTGGAATCACGCTGGTGGCTTTGCGCATTTGTACATAACGTGCCGCAAGGACTGCGCCAACCGTACTACCGACCCCCACAAATGCCTGCATGTACGAGGCCTCCTTAAGGTCTTTGCCTAAATCAATCTGAGCCCAATCCAACACGACGAACTGCATTACCGCGGCTACTCCCCATAGTAAAGTTGTAATCGATAACGTAATTTGTCCCAGTTTATCGGTCCATAATATTCTTGAGCTGCGCGCAAAATCTTTAATCAAAGCAATCGGGTGGATGTGTTGCTTATTATAACGCGCACCATTATCAGGAATCATACGATTGAGCACTGCTGCCAAGGCATACACCAAACACACAAACACCACACCCGTCAGTGCTGGACTAAGCGTCCAATGTGGTACGTGTCCGAGCAACCACTCATGCAGATCTTGTGAAGATAAAAACCCCCCTAACACTGTGCCGAAAATAATTGACATCACTGTCAGTGCTTCTAACCAACCATTGGCTACGACCAATTTTTTTGCTGGTACCAGCTCAGTTACAATACCGTATTTTGCTGGCGAATACGCCGCAGCACCAAAACCGACAATCACCATTGCCATCAGAGGTGAAACGCCAACGAGCATAATTGAACAACCCAACACTTTGATGAGATTGGTGATAAACATCACCGAACCTTTGGGGCGAGAGTCAGCAAACGCGCCCACGAACGGTGCCAGCACCACATAAGATACGGTGAAAAAAAACTTCAGTAAAGGCTCGTTTTCACCAGGAGTATTGCTTTGTAATGCTTCGCGCAATAATGCAATACTGACTAGAATTAAAGCGTTGTCCGCCAATGATGAGAAAAACTGTGCCGCTAAAACCGTGTAAAAGGAACGCTTCATAATTATCGGATTGCAACGGCTGCCCAACCTTAAAACCCTCTGAACAGTCGCTAAAAATTTATAGTTGTCGTGAGTGACTTTATAACATATTCCGCTTGCATGCGTTGTGAATTTCAGACTAAACCGCATTTGGTGCGGCGCGCATCCACCGATAGGTATCGGTTGATGTACCCATGGAAATAAGCATGCACACCTGAAAAATGCTTGATTTTACGCTACTGGCATTGGGCGATGATTGAGCGAGTTGATTACAAAAATTTATTTCATTCCCTCAACCAAGATTTTTGCATTGTATTCCATCATCTTCAAATACGTCGGAGCAGAACCATCCGCCTCAGAGAGCGCGCCTGTAAACAATTTACCTCCCACGTTCACACCTGTATCTTGTGCAATTTGCGCCATCAATCTTGGGTCAGAAATATTCTCAAGAAACACACCGCGAATGTTTTCATGTTTGATTAATTCAATTAATTGTGCCACAGTTTTCGCAGAAGGCTGCGACTCGGTGCTCACACCTTGTGCTGAATAAAAAGTCACTCCATAAGTTTGTCCAAAATAATTGAACGCGCTGTGTGAAACCACCGCTTTGCGTTTATCGAGTACAACCGTGCTCATGTCTTGTTTAATCCGCTCGTTGAGTTGATTCAATTGCATCAAATACGCATCGGCACGCTGTTGATAGTAATCAGCACCCGCTGGATCGACTTGTTTCAAGCCTGCAAGAATGTTCGGCACATAATACTTGGCAACCATCTGCGGGGATAACCACACATGGGGATCATATGCGCCGTGCTCGTGTTCGTCATGTTGCTCTTCGACCTGATTTTGTCCATGGTCATGCTCATGGTCATGTCCTGCTTCGCCATGCTTTGGTGCATTGACTTTAGGCGATTCAAGCGCGGGTACGCCTTGCGTTGCCACGACCTTGACTCCCTTAAATTGCGCAGTGTCAGTAGCGCGATTCAACCAACCTTCAAAACCCAAGCCATTGACCACCAATAATTTTGCCTGCGTGATGGTTTTTAAATCGTTCGGAGCAGGTTCAAACGCATGTGGGTTTTTCCCCACGCCCACCAAAGACACCACCTGCACACGCTCGCCACCAATTTGTTGGACAATATCGGCCAGCACGCTAAAACTCACCACTGCTTGTAACGCTTCAGTGGCAGCAGGTGCAGATGGTGGTTGCGTTTGTTTGGATTGACCACACCCCACCAACCCAATAATTGCCAAGACTGCGACTATTTTTTTCCATAAAGTATTCATAACCTAACCTTCTATTTTTCTAAGTGGCGCAACCGCCAATAACGCGGAACCACACCGCCCACACGTCCAAACAATAAAGACAACACATAAATCCCACCTGCAAACAAAATAATTGCAGGACCTGAAGCCAACTCAAAATGATACGAGAGCAATAATCCAGCCAGGCCCGAAGCAAATGCGACCACCACGCAAATGGCCAACATCTGCCCCATGCTTTGCGACCACAGGCGCGCAGAAATCGCGGGCAACATCATCAAGCCCACTGACATCAGCGTGCCGAGAGTCGCAAAGCCCGCAACCAAATTCGCCACCACCAACATGAGAAACACAATGTACCACACACCCCCACGACCGCCGACCGAACGTAAAAACACAGGATCGGTTGCATCCAATAGCAAAGGTCGATAAATCACCGCCAAACCCAACAGCGACACACTGGCAACCATTCCCATCAGTAGCAATCCTGCGGTATCCACCGCCAACACCGAACCAAACAAGATGTGCACCAAGTCGACTTGTGAGCCTGAGCGCGAAATCAAAAGCACCCCCAAGGCCAGTGCCAATAAATAAAAGCCTGCAAAATTCGCGTCTTCTTTAAGATTCGAGAACCTTGTGGCCAAGCCTGCCAAAATCGCCACCACCACCCCAGCGACAAAACCACCCGCACTCATCGCTGGTAAGCTCAAACCAAACCATAAAAACCCCAAAGCAGCCCCTGGCAAAACCGCGTGGCTCATTGCATCGCCCGTTAAACTCATACGGCGCAACACCAAAAATAAACCCACAGGTCCACTGCCCAAAGCCAAAGCCACGCAACCGACCAAAGCACGGCGCATAAACGCAAAATCAGCAAACGGGGAAACGAGTAAATCATAAACAACACTCATGATTTAACCTCCACCGAATGCGCATGGTCACAGTGTTCATGCGCATGGGTATTGAGCGTTTGCACGACTGCCGCTTCTTGGGTTTGGCACACGGGCGCGCGGTCAAACCAATGGGTACAACGCTCGTTTGCACTCATCAAATGTTCGACCGTGAGCACATCCTCAGGCGACCCCCAAGCCACCACCTCATGCGCGAGCAACACCGCTTCTTGAAAATAGCGTTTGACTTGCCCAAAATCATGCAAAACCGCGATGACCGTGCGTTTCTCTATTTGCCACTGGTGCATCAAACCCAACAAAATTTCGGTGGTATTGGCATCCACCGCGTTAAATGGCTCATCCAGTAAAATTACGGGCGCGTCCTGCACCAAAATTCGTGCAAACAGCACGCGCTGCAATTGCCCCATCGACAAAGCCTGCAGAGGACGCGCGACAAAATCCTGCATCCCTACCTGCATCAAAGCCTGTTCAATGCGAGCAAAATCATTCGTTTTCACACGTCCAAACGCCCCAACCGTGCGCCATAAACCCGTTACCACCAACTCAAAAACCGTCATCGGCATCGAAACATCCATCTCCGATTTTTGCGGCAAATACGCCAAATCCGCACGGGTACAGTCGGTAAACGTCACCTGTCCGCTGTCCATGGGCAAAACCCCTGCGATGGCTTTGAGCAAAGTAGATTTTCCTGCACCATTGGGTCCGACAATCGCCGTCGCCACACCCGCGCACATACGTCCAGTGACGTGGTGCACTGCGGGACGACGTTGGTAACTCACAGTGACGTTGTTCAAAACAATACTCATATCGCCCCCCCCAAAGCCCAAGCAATTGCCAACCACAGCACGATGAGTACAACACAAGCCAGTGTCACGCGCGTCCATACCGACATGGTCAAGAGATTGAATTTCGAGGATTTCATGCTTGCCCCTTTTTTGCCAAACATTCGGTGCAGTGTCCGTTGAGCAATAATTGCTGATTGTCCATTTCAAAGCCCTGCGCCAAACACGATTGACGCAACGCCTGCACACCCGCATCCGCGAGCATTTCATCCACGCGCCCACAGTCACGGCAAGTGACAATCACATTGGCGTGCTCATGGTGCTGGGCATCATCCAAGTGTTGGCAAACCACATAGCCATTGAGGGCATCCACCCGATGTAAAATCCCCTGCTCGACTAAAAAATCCAGCGCGCGATAGACCGTCGGCGGCGCGGCCGAGGCGCGGGTTTGCTGTAAATCGCCGAGAATTTGATAGGCCTTGACCACGCCCTCATGCTGCAACACCAAATCCAAAATTTGGCGGCGTAAGTCTGTCAACTTCGCACCATTTTTTTCACAGTGCGCATTGGCGGAATCGATAAATGCGGTCGTATCCATGGGTATGTACCTGAAATAATATTGTTATATTATAACATAACATCAATTAAATCCACAAATAAAAAAAAGCCTATGTGGTGACAAAGGCTTCTTAATATAAGTATGAACAGCGTTTCTGTCAAACAAATGCTACCCCACATCCATCACCGCATTGGTATAGACCTCCTGCACATCGTCCAAATCCTCGAGCATGTCGATGATTTTTTGCATTTTCACTGCATCATCCCCAGTCAACTCAATGTCATTTTGCGCACGCATGGTGATGTCGGCTTCGGCATATTCCATGCCCGCGGTGTCAAATGCCGCTTTGAGCACTTCGTAATCCGCAGGATCGCAAATCACTTCAACACCACCTTCATCGTCAGTAATGACATCAGATGCACCGTTTTCTAAGGCAATATTCATTACCTCATCTTCGCTGACCCCTGGAGCGAACATGATTTGTCCGACATGGTCAAACATGAATGCGACCGAGCCATCCGTGCCAAGGTTGCCACCGTTTTTGCTCAAAGCATGGCGCACATCGGCCACGGTGCGCGTACGATTGTCGGTCAGGGTATCGATGATAATCGCCGCGCCACCCACGCCGTAGCCCTCGTAGCGAATTTCTTCGTAGTCCGCGCCATCGCCACCGCCAACCCCTCGGTCAATCGCGCGTTTGATGTTGTCATTGGGCATGTTCGCGCCTTTGGCTTTGTCGATTGCCAAACGCAGGCGTGGGTTCGCACTGGGGTCGCCACCGCCGGTTTTCGCCGCGACTTGCAACTCTTTAATCACGCGCGTCCAAACCTTACCGCGCGTGGCATCGGCACGTGCTTTTTTATGCTTAATATTTGCCCATTTACTGTGACCTGCCATTTTATGTGTCCTTACAAATTGATTTGTTCATATTCACACCCGAAGGTGGGCTTGGTTTATAATCTGTGGCGAATTTTATCATATTACCAACGGGGAACATACCCCACCCTGTACTCTTGAACAAGCATTGGAGCCGCTCATGTCCGAACCCATCCTCATCGCAAAATCCGCCACCACTGAGGTGTTTTTCCTGCCACAAATGGGCAATCGCCATGGTTTGATTACGGGCGCGACCGGCACGGGGAAAACCGTGAGCCTGCAAGCCTTGGCACAACAGTTCTCCGACATGGGCACACCTGTGTTTATGGCGGATGTGAAAGGTGATTTGGCAGGGATTTCACAAGCAGGTGGTGACAATGAAAAAGTCAAAACCCGCTTGAAGGATTTGGGTTTGCCCGAGCCAACTTGGACAGGCGCGCCGACCACGCTGTGGGATGTATTCGGCGAACGCGGTCATCCTGTGCGGGCAACGATTTCGGACATGGGACCGCTGTTGCTCTCGCGCATGCTCGATTTGAACGATACACAATCGGGCGTACTCACGATGGTGTTTAAAATCGCCGATGACAATCAAATGTTGCTGCTCGATTTAAAAGATTTGCGCAGTATGTTGCAATTCGTTGGTGATAACGCCAAGCAGTTCACCACCGATTATGGCAATGTCTCTGCCGCATCCATCGGCGCGATTCAACGCGGTTTGCTCACTTTAGAATCACAAGGCGCGGACAAATTTTTCGGCGAACCGATGCTCAACATCGATGACATGATGCAAACCGTTTCGGGCAAAGGCGTGATTAACATCATGGCGGCCGACAAACTGATGCAGTCACCGCGTTTGTACGGCGCGTTTTTGCTGTGGATGCTCTCTGAATTGTTTGAAAAACTGCCTGAAATTGGCGATGTGGACAAACCCAAATTCGCGTTTTTCTTTGACGAAGCACATTTGCTGTTCAACGATGCGCCTAAGGTATTACTCGAAAAAATCGAGCAAGTCGTGCGTCTGATTCGTTCCAAAGGCGTGGGTGTGTATTTCGTGACGCAAAATCCGATTGATATCCCTGATACCGTCTTGGGACAACTGGGCAATCGCATCCAACACGCCTTGCGCGCCTTCACCCCGCGCGACCAAAAAGCGGTACAAGTGGCAGCGACCACTATGCGCGAGAATCCTGATTTGGACATTGCCACCGTGATTACCGAACTCGGCGTGGGTGAAGCTTTGGTGTCAACCTTGGACGCGAAAGGCACGCCGAACATCACCCAACGCGTGTTCATGATTCCGCCTGCGTCACGTTTAGGTCCCGCCACGGACAACGAGCGCACGCAATTGATTCGTCAATCCATCGTTGCGGGTGTGTATGAAGAAACCGTGGATTCAGAATCGGCGTATGAAAAACTGCAAGCGCGCGCCGCTGAGACCGCCAAAGCGGCGGAAGAGGCCGAAAAAGCAGATGAAGGTGGATTTTTGGGTGGGATTTTCGGTGGCAGTGATGCGAAGAAGAAATCCGCTTCGCGCAACGATTCTCTTTTAGAATCTGCTGCCAAATCCATGATACGTGCAGCGAGTTCGAACATCGGACGCGAAATCACCCGTGGGATTTTGGGCAGTTTGTTTGGCAAACGCCGTTGATAAACGTTGCACCACGCCATTGACGGATGTGTGTATCGAGTGGGTTTTAGCGCGGTTTTGGTGGATGCGAAGTGGATTACAGGCTCTACTTTGTTTCTCAACGATCACTCAGAAAAAAAACACAACTCGTTCAAGTCGTTGGTGCATGCAAAAATCTTTGAGTTCAAATTCAGGTACACTGCGAACTCAAAGATTTGCCCCTTGACCAAACACTCAAAGTAGGAGTCTCGTACCATGAACCATATAGACACTATCGACAACAGTCTTGCACACTTGTTCGAAAACAATCGCGCTTGGGCAAAAAATATCAGCGCGAGCAAACCCACATTCTTCTCAGATTTAGCGCGGCAGCAAAACCCAGAATACATGTGGATTGGTTGCGCTGACTCACGCGTGCCCGCAAATGAATTAATCGGCTTATTGCCCGGTGAGGTATTTGTCCACCGCAATGTTGCCAATATTCTCGTACACAGCGACCTCAATTGCTTGTCAGCCATGCAATTTGCGATTGATGTGCTCAAAGTTAAGCACGTCATCATCTGTGGGCATTACAGCTGCGGTGGCGTTGCTGCGGTATTTCAGAATCGCCGCTTTGGCTTGGTCGACAATTGGTTGCGCCACATACACGATGTCAAAAACAAATACGCTGAACTACTGCAAAAACAACCGAATGACGCTGATGCTATCAGTCGCCTATGTGAGTTAAACGTTGTAGAACAGGTCAATAATGCAGCGCAAAGCACGGTTGTTCAAGACGCATGGGCGCGTGGTCAATCGGTCACCATTCACGGCTGGATTTACAACCTGCACGACGGTTTATTGCGCTCATTGGGTTTAGAGGTTTCACAATGGGATGATGTGGCAACACAAAGCGCGCAGGCTCTGCAACGCATCGACGCACCAACCCAGCGCACATGATTGCCCCCAAGCCTCGAAATACGCCATCTATTAAACTGTTATTGATTGCTACCCGCCCTGCTTTTCTGAATGTGACGGCTGTTGCCGTTTTATTGGGCTACGCCAGTGCTGTGCACAGTGGGCACATCATGGACTATCCCTCTGCTGCCCTCACCTTGATTTTTGCACTGGTTGCCCATGCAGGTGCCAATGTTATCAATGATTACTACGATACACTCAGCGGCTGTGACAATGCCGAATCGGAACGAATTGCCCCATTCACGGGCGGTTCACAGTTGATACAAAAGGGGCGTTTGAGTGCATCTGCAACCCGCTTATTTGGCTACTCTCTTTTGCTCAGCGTCGTACCTGTGGGGGTCTATTTGACCTACCGCAGTGGTTTGGGTTTGCTATTCATTGGTGGGCTCGGCATATTCATCGCATGGGCATATTCTGCCCCACCATTCAAACTCCAGTCACGCGGCCTCGGAGAATGGGCAATCACATTGAGCTGGCTTTTGGTGGTCATCGGCACAGATTGGGTGCAAAGCCATCGGTTAAGTTTCACACCGATGGCTGTCGGACTGAGTTTTGCCCTATCGGTTGCCAATATTTTGTATATCAATCAATTTCCCGACATCCGCGCCGACCAAATAGCGCGTAAGTACACACTGATCGTACGATTAGGCACGTTGAACGCACGTTATGGATACATGGCGTTAACGGCTTTGTGTGCTGCGTGGCTATCGACTATGGTGATATTGGGCTATTTACCGACACCTGCTTTATATGGTTTAATTCCTTTGCTGCTACAGGTACAAGCCTGTATGATACTATGGCGCGATGCTGAGAGACCCCATCTACTCGCCCCTGCTATTGAACGCACCATTGTCAGCACTTTGGCTCATGGCTTGTGTGTGGCACTCGCGCTGTTGGTTAAATAAGAATCTTGATGGACACCCCCATCTGTAACGATGCAAACACGCCATTAATTCTGGGGTTTGTCAGAAGGGTCTGTCCATATCGTAAAAGCGTTGTAAGACTTATGGATTATCTATTTGTTTCTTTAAAAGAGGAAGCCGCACATGGAACGTTTTGATTTTAATTTTCCACCTTATGAGTATTTAGCCAGTCAAGAACGAGCAAATATGCAAGCGACGGTAAACATCGCATTCTTTGAAGATGAAGCGATTATTATTGAAGCCAATACCCCAGTCGATTTTTTATATGTGGTCATCAAAGGGCTGGTGCGTGAAGTGAATTCAGATGGTGAGGTGGTTGGCTTGTACCACGCAAAAGACAGCTTTGAAGCGCGCACCTTGGTCGAAGGACAATCACCACACCAGTTTATCGTGCAGGAAGAAGCCCTTTTATACACCATTCCCAAAGCAACAATCGCTGAATTAATGGAGTCAAACCCTCGCTTTGGTGCTTATTTTTACGCGTCTTTGGCAGAAAAACTCACGAATATGGCTCAGGATAAAAATTCCGATCAGTTTGAGAGTCTATTTACCGCCAAAGTGCGTGATGCTTACCGCGACAACGCGATATGGTTAAACGGCACAGACTCGATTATTCTGGCAGCGCAAACCATGAAACAACACAAAACCAAATCCATTTTGGTGCGCCACGAGGAACGTGTTGGCTTGTTTACTGAATCGGCATTTCGCGACATTGTCATTGCGGGGGCATCAACCGAGGATGCCATTCACAAATGGTCACCATTTGAATTGATTTCAATAGACATTGATGATTATGTATTCAACGCTTTACTGCGCATGACACAATTTAAAATCCAGCGAGTGGTGGTCACAGAGAATGACAAGCCAATTGGTGCATTGGAACAAATTGATGTATTGGCATATTTTTCCAACCACACCCATTTGGTGGCGCAAAGACTTGACCGTGCCAACACCGTGGAAGAATTGGTTGATATCGCCGAACAAATGACCCAATCCATTCAGATTTTACGCAACAACGGGGTACGCGCACCCCAACTGGCTCAACTGATGCAAGTGCTGAATACCAGTCTATTTGAAAAAGCATGGAGACTGCTCGCCCCTGTCGATTTGTTCAACAACAGCTGTTTGATTGTGATGGGATCAGAAGGACGTGGCGAGCAAATTTTGAAAACCGATCAAGACAATGCCTTAATTCTGTCTGAGCATGCCAACCTTGAGCAAGCACAAGCGGTTGCAGAAAAGTTTTCTCTCACACTGGAAAAATTAGGCTACCCTCCGTGTAAAGGCAACATCATGGTCAGCAATCCGATGTGGCGCAAAACCCTACCCGAATTTAAAAAAATGATTCATTCATGGTGCACCAATCCAGTTCCAGATGCCCTCATGAATTTAGCCATTTTTATTGATGCCAAAGCAGTCGCGGGGGATGCCAATTTACTCAAACAAGTCAAAGAACACCTGAGTAAAATTATGTCCAACGATGTGGGCATGCTGATGGGATTTGCGCGTGCCATTGAGTTATTTGACCATCACAGCAGCGGCTTTTTTGCCCAACTCTTACACCGCGATAATGCCTCAAAAATGGACATTAAAAAAATGGGGGTTTTCCCCGTGGTTCATGGTGTTCGCTCATTGAGTTTGCAAGCACGCTTAGAAGAGACCAACACCTTCGAGCGTCTTCAAGCACTTATCAATCTAAACGTCATAGACGAACGCTTGGGTAAAGACACCGCTGAAGCACTCAGTTACCTAATGGATATGCGTTTAAAAACAGGATTACAAGCGCAAGCACTCACAGGCACAAATTTGGAAACAGACATGCACAACGAATTGGATACAAAAGCACTGTCAACCTTAGAGCGCGACTTACTCAAAGATGCACTACAAGTGGTCAAACGCTTTAAAAACATGGTTCGACACCACTTTCACTTGGGAGGCTCGTGATGTTAGGTTTTCTCAGCAAAAACTGGAATCTGAAAAAACTCAAAGACCATCAGTACGAATTTTTATTCAACGAGCACCCCGAGGAATTTGTCAGTTTTGACTGCGAAACCACAAGTTTAAACGTCAAAGAAGGGGAAATCATTTCCATCGGCGCGGTCAAAATTCGAGGCAATACAGTGCTCACCAGCGAATCTTTTTATATCGTGGTTAAACCCGAAGGAAAAATGACCGCAACCAATGTGACCATACATGGTTTGCGCCCAAAAGATGTGTCCAACGGCGTACCAATCAACGAAGCCTTGGAGCAGTTTTTAGAATTTATTGGCGGTCGCCCATTGATAGGTTACTATTTAGAATACGACGTCGCCATGATTAACAAATACCTAAAACCAATGCTCGGCATCAAGTTGCCTCACAAGAAAATCGAAGTATCTAAATTATATTATGACCAAGAATACCGCAAAAACCCACACAATGGCTACGTCGATTTGCGCATGGCAAGCATCATCAAAAACCTGAATTTCCCTGATTTACCGCGTCACGATGCATTGAACGACTCAATTAATGTCGCCCTCATGTATTTAACCTTAAAAGCGCGCTAAACTTTCCACGACACCATAAGTTTGGTGTCAACTTGGTGTCTTAAAATTCATACCGATACAGCAATTTGGCACTCATCACGCAGTCTGCTCTTTATGTTAAGGAAATCATGAACAAAATCTTCTTCAGACTCTTCGGTTTGTCTCTCATAGCCCTTTCACCAAACCTACACGCAGCGACCCCCACAGAGACATTGAGTCTGGCATGGGCGATTCCTTTTGTTGGCATACTCTTGTCCATTGCATTTTGTCCATTGCTCATGACCAATGCGTGGCACCACCATCAAGGCAAAATTGCGATTTTCTGGACACTGCTGTTTATTGTGCCAGCACTTATTTGGCTTGGACTTAATTCTATCAGCCACACGCTTGCCCACACCCTGATAGCAGAATACCTTCCTTTTGTCATATTAATCAGCAGCTTATTCATTATTTCAGGCGGTATTTTTATTAAAGGCAATTTGCATGGTAGCCCAAAATTAAACACCTTGCTGTTGGCAATAGGCACACTGTTGGCCAGCTTTATGGGTACAACGGGAGCGGCTATGCTGATGATTCGTCCACTGTTAAGAGCCAATGACAACCGCAAACACAATGTGCATGTCGTGGTATTTTTTATATTTTTGGTCGCCAATATTGGTGGCTCACTCACCCCTTTAGGTGACCCACCTTTATTTTTAGGCTTTTTAAAAGGCGTACCGTTTTTATGGACAGCAGAACATATTTGGCTCGAAACCTTATTGACATGTGGCATTTTATTGACACTGTTTTATTTTATTGATTCTCACTATTACCACAATAAAGAAGAAGAATTCGCCGCTTCATACGACCCGACCCCAGATAGCAAGAACATCAATTTTTTAGGCAGCATCAATTTTATTTGGTTGCTCGGTGCTGTTGGTTTTGTGTTATTAAGTGGTCTGTGGTCAGCACCCGTTGCTTTTAACATACTTGGCACAGATGTTTATTGGCAAAACTTGGTGCGTGATTTGGGCTTAATCAGCATGGCAATATTGTCATGGATAACTACGAGCAAGGAAGTACGAGAAGCCAATGAATTTAATTTTGCACCTGTGTTTGAGGTTGCCAAATTGTTTTTTGCCATTTTCATCACCATCAGCCCCGTTATCAGCATGTTGCAAGCAGGCACTGCTGGACCATTTGCCGCATTGATTCACTTTACCCATGATGCCAATAACAACCCTATTGATGCACGCTATTTTTGGAGCACAGGCTTATTGTCTGGCTTTTTAGATAATGCCCCAACGTACTTGGTTTTTTTCAATTTAGCTGGTGGTGATGTACTACAACTCACTGGGGAACTCGCTTCAACCTTGGCTGCAATTTCCGCTGGTGCAGTCTTTATGGGGGCTCTCAGTTACATCGGCAACGCGCCGAATTTTATGGTCAAATCTATAGCAGAGCACTCAGGTGTTAAAATGCCTTCATTTTTTGGTTATATTGCTTGGTCTTGCGCCATCTTAATCCCAATATTCATTTTATTAACCGTTTTGTTTTTTTAGTGTGAATAAGTTTTATCCTGTGTGCTGCCAAGTTAGGAATGATTAAAAGCAAACGCATCGCACAACAACAGCACAACTTGGTTTTCATGCATGAACCCAACCATAGACCCAGATCAACAACGAAAACACATCGGCCAACCATTGAATGGTTGGCGATTAAAAGCCTACACCATTATTTTTGAGGCAGACACACCTGCGGGTAAACGCTTTGATTTGTGGTTATTGTTTGCCATCTTACTCAGCGTTGCTGTGGTGTTTGCCGACAGTGTCGAACATCTGCATCTTAAATACGGCACAACATTCAAAGCATTGGAATGGGGATTTACCCTGCTTTTCACGACCGAATACATTATTCGCTTACTCAGTGTGAATCGCCCATGGCGTTATGCCACCAGTTTTTTTGGCATTGTTGACTTACTGTCTATTCTCCCAACCTATTTAGCACTGTTTTTCCCTGAACTACACGCATTGATTGATGTTCGCTTATTAAGACTACTGAGAATATTTCGCATATTGGGTTTGAGTGCGTACTCACGCGAATACTACTCCTTGGTTTTAGCCATTAGAGCCAGCGCGCGTAAAGTAATTATCTTCATATCGTTTGTGCTAATTGTCACGGTTATCATGGGTACCATCATGTTTGTCGTTGAAGGCAAAGAAAATGGCTTTAGCAACATACCAACTTCAATATACTGGGCAATCACCACCATGACTACGGTCGGCTATGGTGATATTTCACCACAAACGGGGGTTGGGCGTTTTATTGCCTCCATTATGATGCTTATGGGCTGGGGCACTTTAGCTGTTCCGACAGGTATCGTGACTGCTGAATTGGGGCATCTCAGAAATGGGGGGATTCCCTCAAACACACGAACATGTCACGATTGTCACACAGAAGGGCATCTGCCCGATGCTCGGTATTGCATGCAATGTGGCGCACAACTACCGCAACATCATACTAATAATCGGTTTTTAGACCAATAGTGCAATCACCAAACCGCCTTTCAATCATTGGTAGGCAGCATATTCTGTTAATTGAATCAACCCACAAAACCATCCATCACATTTTCTACAATATAATCATTCAGCCATCCAAAAAGTAAGTCGATTGTAAGTGTATGTCAGTATGCTTGAATAAGGTTAAACAATGACGTGTCTTGAAAAATTCCAAAATGCGCAGTGTTTAATCACGATAATGAAACCAAACATGTGCTTGCGAATATGACTTGCTTGATTAGCCATATTTGCAAACAATAAAAAAAGGAGTATCAAATGAGAGACGACTTAGTCGCGCAAGTATCTGCTTCGCCGACGTATCAGAAATTAGTCAAAACACGTTCGGCGTACGGTTGGTGGTTAACCGCTTTAATGATGATTGTATATTACGGTTTTACTTTATTGGTGGCGTATGCAAAACCATTTATGGGCAGTCGCATTAGTCCAGACAGCGTGTACACTTGGGCAATACCGATTGGTTTATTCGTATTGGTCTTCACCATTATCATTACAGGCATCTATGTGCGCCGTGCCAATGGTGAGTTTGATGATATGACCGAAAAACTACGCAAAGAGGTACAACAATGAAAAAAACCAATCAATTGCTTTTGGGTTTAATCTTAGCATCGATGGGTACAGCTGCTTTGGCGGCCGGTGCTGACTTGGGTCAAGCAGAAAAACAAGCAACCAACTGGGTTGCCATTGGTATGTTTGTCGGCTTTGTAATTCTGACCATGTTCATTACCAAATGGGCGGCAGGTCGCACCAAATCGGCGGCGGACTTCTACACGGGCGGCGGCGGTATCACGGGCTTCCAAAATGGCTTGGCGATTGCGGGGGACTATATGTCAGCAGCGTCATTCCTCGGTATTTCTGCTGCGGTGATGGCAAACGGCTATGATGGCTTGATTTACTCCATCGGCTTTTTGGTCGGCTGGCCCGTCATTACATTCCTCATGGCTGAACGTTTGCGTAACTTGGGTCAATTTACCTTTGCTGACGTGGCATCTTATCGCTACGAACAAAAACCTGTGCGTACATTCGCTGCAATTTCGACTTTGGTCGTGGTGGCGTTTTATCTGATTGCGCAAATGGTCGGTGCAGGTCAATTGATTAAACTGCTGTTCGGTATGGAATACATCTACGCCGTCGTGATTGTTGGCGCATTGATGATGGTGTACGTGTTGTTCGGTGGTATGTCGGCAACCACTTGGGTGCAAATCATTAAAGCCTGCTTGTTGCTTGCAGGTGCATCATTTATGGGCTTCATGGTCTTGTACAGATTTGGCTTCTCACCTGAAGCTATGTTCACTGAGGCAATTCGCATCAAAACCGACTTGGCAACAAAAGACCCTAAATTATCCGCGGATGCAACTACCGCTGGCTTCTCTATCATGGGTCCTGGTGGTTTCGTAAAAGATCCCATCTCTGCGATTTCATTCGGTATGGCTTTGATGTTTGGTACTGCGGGTTTGCCACACATTATGATGCGTTTCTTCACTGTACCCAATGCCAAAGAAGCACGTAAATCGGTATTCTGGGCAACCACTTGGATTGGCTACTTCTACATCTTGACTTTCTTGATTGGTTTCGGTGCGATTACATTCGTATTAACTGACCCACAATTTTTGGATGCCAAAGGTGCGCTCAAAGGCGGTGGTAACATGGCTGCGATTCACCTGGCAAGTGCGGTGGGTGGCAATGTGTTCTTAGGCTTCATCTCTGCTGTGGCATTCGCAACCATTTTGGCAGTCGTGGCAGGTTTAACGCTATCAGGCGCATCCGCTGTGTCACATGACCTGTACGCATCGGTCATCAAAAAAGGTAAAGCAGACAGCGCAACCGAATTGAAAATCTCACGAATCACCACACTGGTTCTCGGGGTTGTTGCGGTCGTCTTGGGGATTGCCTTTGAAAAGCAAAACATCGCGTTTATGGTGTCATTGGCGTTTGCCATTGCGGCATCTGCGAACTTCCCAGTGTTGTTCATGTCTGTATTGTGGAAAGACTGTACCACTCGCGGCGCAACCCTCGGTGGCTATATTGGCTTGATTACTGCAGTGTTGTTGACCGTGTTATCTAAATCCGTTTGGGTGGATGTTTTCCACAACAGCACAGCAATCTTCCCATACACCTCACCTGCATTGTTCTCAATGACATTGGCTTTCGTCGCAATTTGGCTCTTTTCCATCACAGACAAGAGTGCGCGTGCTGCGATCGACCGTGCTGGTTACCCTGCTCAGAAAGTACGTTCTGAAACAGGTATTGGTGCATCGGGTGCATCTGGTCATTAAATGATTCAGTAGCAACCGACCAATAAAAAGCCATCGGCAATGCCGATGGCTTTTTTATTCTCAATCAATCTCAAAATCTGATTAAGCATGACTCCAATTGAGCCAACCCATAGACCAGCTCAGTAAAATAAACAAACCAAACGCAATTCGATACCAAGCAAAGCCTTTAAAGTTATTGTGACTGACAAAGCGCAACAACCAGCGCACGCAAATAAATGCACTGATAAACGAAAAAACAAAACCGATGACAAACAAGGTAATATTTTGTAGATTCATTTGCCCACGTAAATCATTTAACTCAAATACCGATGCCCCAAACAAAATGGGAATCGCCAAGAAAAACGAAAATTCCGTCGCCGCTTTACGACTCAAACCAAACAACATACCGCCAATAATGGTAGAACCCGAACGCGAAGTGCCTGGAACAATCGCTGCAATTTGCGCCACACCCACTTTTAAAGCGTCCAAATAGGTCAAATCAGCCAATGAATGCACGCGCGGTTCCTTTCGCTCTTGACGACGCTCTGCCCACAAAATAATCAATCCACCGACAACCAAGGCAATGGCAACCGACACCGCATTGAACAATAAGCCTTTGATTTGCTTTTCAAACAGCAGAGCAAAGGCCACCGCAGGCACACAGGCAATCAGCACATTGATAACAAAACGCCATGCGGCTCGCTCCATTGAAAACAAACCCGAAACAATCTGCGCAATGCGCTCGCGAAACTCCCATACCACAGCAATGATAGCTCCGACCTGAATCGCCATGTCAAAAGACTGCCAAAACGCACCTTCTAAATTCAATATGGAGCGCGTGATAATCAAATGCCCCGTGCTCGAAATTGGCAGAAATTCAGTCAAACCCTCAACAACACCTAAAATAGCCGCTTTGAGCATCAAAATAAAATCCATTATCAACCTTAATCAAAATCATTAAACCACTAAAATTATTTACCCTCTTCAAGTTTGGGTAAATACACCAACAACGCCACCACAGCAGCCAAAAACGCCACACCAATCGGATACCACAAACCAAAATACACATCACCCGTCGCAGCCACCATCGCAAACGCCAGCGTGGGTAAAATACCACCGAACCAGCCATTGCCAATATGGTAAGGCAAGGACATTGAGGTGTACCGAATCCGTGTGGGAAAAATCTCCACCAACAACGCCACCATGGGACCATAGACCATCGCCGCCAACACCAACAGCACCCACAACAAAAACACCACCATGGGTTGATTGACCTGCCCTACATCGGCTTTTAAAGGATAGCCAGCGCGTTCAAGAGCTGCCGAGACATTGCGTTTAAACAGCACACTATTTTGCCGTGCGTCCAATTGGCCGCCTTCATACGCCTCAACCACCTCATTGCCTATGTGAATTTGCGCCACCATGCCTGCTGGAGCCGTTTCAGTACGATACGCCACACCTGATTGCGATAAAAAAGCCTTGGCAATATCGCAGGAAAACACATTTCGACCACTGGTGTTGAGTAAATTGAACTGGAATGAGCAACGCGCAGTATCCGCTAAAACCACCACAGGTGCGCGTTCTTGTGCCGATTGCAACGCGGGGTTGACACTGTCACCCAAGCCTTTGAACAAAGGAATGAACAGGATAGCCGACAAAATACAACCTGCAATCATAATCGGTCTGCGTCCGACTCTATCCGACAAAGATGCGAAAAAGATGAATGCAGGCATGGCCAAAATCAACGCGAGTATCATCAAGAGCTGCGCCTGCTGAAAAGGCAACTTTAAACTTTGGGTCAAAAAAAACAACGCATAAAAATGACTGGTGTACCAAATCACCCCTTGCCCTGCGCACAGTCCAAACATCATCGCCAAGACTTTACGCAAATTTGACCAACGCGCAAAAGAATCTCGCAGTGGTTGCTCAGTCACCAAACCATCGGCTTTGAGTTGCACAAACAGCGGGGACTCATCCAACTGCATGCGCAACCAAATCGAAAACCCGAGCAACAGCATCGAAGCTAAAAATGGAATGCGCCAACCCCAAGCAGCAAAAGCATCCTCACCAATCAACCAACGTACGCCCGCAGTCACGATGAGTGATAAAAACAAACCCAGACTCGCCGTCACCTGTACCCAGCCAGTGTAACGTCCAAGTTGCCCTGCGGGTGCGTGCTCGGCGACATACGTTGCCGCGCCACCATACTCACCGCCCAAAGCCAAGCCTTGCAACATCCGCAACGCTATTAGAATAATCGGTGCCGCCGCACCGATGGACTCGTAAGTCGGCAATAAGCCGATGATAAAGGTGGACAACCCCATAATCAAAATGGTGACCAAAAACGTGTGTTTTCGCCCCACCATATCGCCCAATCGACCGAAAAATAACGCTCCGAATGGGCGTACTACAAAGCCTGCAGCAAACAACATCAAAGTCACGATAAAGTCTGCGGTCGGGTTATAGCCTGATAAAAAATGTCGCCCCAAAATCGATGCCAAAGTACCGTACAAATAAAAGTCATACCACTCAAACGCCGTTCCAAGCGAGGAAGCGAAAATGATTTTCTTGTGATAGGGGGGCATAGGGGGATGACGCACGGTGGTATCAAGTCAGGGTGAATATTGGCGTATATTAACATATTGGTATGCGCAAAAGCACACCAAACATCGCTAAAAACCTGATACTTCAATGACTGCATCAAGCCGACTGGACAGGAAAAGTCACTACAAATGTCGTGCCCTGCTCAGATGATGGCGCGAGTTTCGACTCTATTTTTAAGGTGGCGTGATGACGAATCAATACGTGTTTGACAATCGCCAATCCCAAACCTGTGCCTTTGGTGGCGCGTGATTGCGCCGTATTGACCCGATAAAAACGCTCCGTCAGGCGTGGAATGTGCTCGGAGGCAATGCCCAAACCCGTGTCACGCACTGTGAGTGTGGGCTGTTTCTCGGCATTTAACTGCCATGTCAGATAAATATCGCCGCCCTCGAGTGTATAGCGCACAGCGTTGGAGAGCAGATTGCCGACCACACTGGCAATTTCTTGTTCGCTGCCTTTGATGTTAATCGGGGCAATCTCTGCATGTATCTGATGCCGCCCTGCCGACAAAGCCTGCGCACTTTGAATTTGTTGGTTGAGCAGTGCGGGCATAACGATATTTTGTGCGTCCACATGCACATCTGACTCTAATCGAGACAGCATCAGCATGTCTTGAATCAACACCGTCATGCGCTCGGCTTGATGGCGCATCAAATCAATTTGCTTGACGCGCTCATCCATCGGCATATTCGGCTCGTCCTGTGCGTGCTCCAAAAATCCACTGATGACGGTCAAAGGTGTGCGCAATTCGTGCGAGGCATTGGCAATGAAATCCCTGCGCATCGCATCCACTCGCTCGGTTTCGGTGATGTCGCGACTGACTAAAATCATACGCTCATCCTCAAAGTCAATCAGCAGCACCTCAAGGTGTTTATTGTCCAACAGCATTTTAAATGGTGCATCGTATTGACGCTGCTGCACACACTGTGCGAGCAACGGTTCACGCACAATATTCATCAAGCGTGTGCCCAAATCGCGCTGTAAATTCAGTGAAAAATGCTGCTCTGCGACAGGATTCGCCCATTCAATTTGCGTGGATTTGTCCATAATCACCACGCCATCAGGCAAATGACGCATGGTGTTTTGAAAACGCTCCAACCATTCTGCCAACTGTGCTTCGTTTTTTTCATCGGAACGACGCAAGGCGTAGAGTTTGGCAAAAATATCTGTCCACACCCCGTGTCCAGAAGGTACATTTTTACTGGTTGGGTGCGAAAGCCACAGAGCAAACAATTTTAGCTCGCGATAATGCGCAGACAATTGCCACAACAAAAATGCAATTACAAGACTCAAACCAACCCATACAGGCAAAAAATATGACAAGCCCGCAACCAATACGCTCAGCACCAGCGCAGGAACGCCGGCTGAACGAATGAATGAGACTTCTTGGTAGGTATTTTGGGCAGTGGGTGCAGAGTCTGTGGGTGTTTCTGAGTTCATTTTAGTGTATCCGTGGTCATTGCGAACGACGCTTCATCCGTGGGGCAATCCATACCGCCTCAAACAACTTGATGTCCATGGATTACCTCGCGGAATCCGCTCACAATGACGGTATCCGTTGATTGTCTTCGCATGACAAATGATACCTTATTTTTGTACCTCATTTTGCCAACGATAGCCGACACCGCGCACAGTTTCAAGGTGGGCTTCCAAACCAACTTTTTGTAAAATCTTGCGTAAACGCAAAATATGCACATCCACCGTGCGTTCCTCAATGTACACGTGGTCACCCCAAACCAAGTCCAATAACTGCGCGCGAGTGTAGGAACGCTCACTGTGTGTGAGGAAAAATTTGAGCAATTTATACTCCGTGCCACCAATTTGAATCACTCGCTCACCTTGAACCAAACTTAAATCATCATCACGCAAAACACAATCGGCAAATTGAATTTCTTGCGTCACATGTTGGGGAGCCGTGCGACGCAATACAGTGTTGATGCGAGCGACCAATTCTTTCGGGCTGAATGGTTTGGTGATGTAATCATCCGCGCCCAGTTCCAAACCTTTGAGTTTATCGATCTCCTGCGCACGTGCCGTAAGCATGAGTACAGGCAAACGTGCCGTGCGCGCATCGGCACGCACCGCGTTGAGCCATGCAATACCCTCACCATCGGGCAGCATCCAATCGAGTACCACCACATCGGGCAAGGCTTTTTTAACCTGCGCACGCGCCTCGGATAGATTTTTGACGCAAGTCACCGCAAAACCCGCTTTACGCAGACTAAAATCCAACAACGTGGTGATATCGTCCTCGTCTTCGACCACCAGTGCAACGGGTTGAATATTCACAAAAATACCTCAATTAAATAACTCATTCATGGTCTTCACTTTCAATGCTGTTTACATCCTGCCCAGAACTGTAACGCACATCCTCACCCTCGGCAATATAGATGGCAACTTCGGCAATATTTTCAGCATGGTCGCCCATGCGCTCGATCGCTTTTGCCACCCACAAATCATCCAAAGCAGAACTGATGGTGCGCGGGTCTTCCATCATATAGGTAATCAGTTGGCGCATACTGGCGATGTACTGATCGTCAAGTTCTTTGTCACTATTCATCACCGCACGCGCTTGCACGCTGTCCTCGCGCGCAAACGCATCCAACGCACCACGTATCATGGTGTTTGCCATTTCAGCCGATTGATAAATCGCATGCACGCGCGGCAAAGCATGACGCGGTTCACTGCGTAAAACCAATTTGGCAATTTTAGCCGCCTGATCGGCCACGCGTTCCAAATCGGAAATCACACGAATCACACCCAGCAACAAGCGCAAATCACGCGCTGCAGGCTGACGACGAGCAATCACCTCGGTACAAAACTGATCGGCACTGAGGTGCTCCAAATTAATTTCGCGTTCAATCGTAATCACCTGTTCAGCCATTTGCGTGTCGCCTTCGCTGTACGCGAGCACGGCTTGGCGCACTTGAGATTCGACGCGCCCCCCCATGGTCAATACACGGGTGCGCAGGTTTTCTAATTCATCTTCGTAGTTTTTTGAGGTATGTAAGTGGTTCATTTTGTGTCCTTGATTGTGTAGGTGCGGGATGGCAAAAGCTTTATCCAAATCGCCCAGTGATGTAATCTTCTGTTTCCTGACGCGCGGGTTTCATAAACATCTGACGCGTTTCGCCAAATTCAACCATCTCGCCCAAATACATATAAGTCGTGTAGTCTGACACCCGCGCGGCTTGTTGCATATTGTGCGTGACGATCACCACGGTGTAGTCTTCTTTGAGTTCGACAATCAACTCCTCGACTTTCGCGGTTGAAATCGGGTCAAGCGCAGAGCACGGCTCATCGAGCAGCAATACTTCGGGTTTGACCGCAATCGCACGTGCGATACACAAACGTTGTTGTTGCCCACCCGATAGGCTATTGCCGCTCTGATGCAATTTGTCTTTAACTTCACCCCACAACGCAGATTTTTGCAATGCCCATTCTACGCGCTCATCCATTTCACCCTTGGACATTTTTTCAAACAAACGCACACCAAAGGCGATGTTTTCATAAATGCTCATCGGAAACGGCGTGGGCTTTTGAAAAACCATACCGATTTTCGCACGCAAAATCGCAATATCGAGTTTGGATTGTAAAATATTTTCACCACCGAAGATAATCTCGCCCTCGGCGCGTTGCTCAGGATACAACTCAAACATACGATTCAAAGTGCGCAGTAAAGTCGATTTACCACAACCCGATGGTCCGATAAACGCGGTGACTTTTTTCTCAGGAATCACGAGGCTCACATCTTTGAGTGCCTTAAATTGTCCGTAAAAAAAGTTTAAATTTTGAATACTCAGTTTTGGCGTTTCGTGCGCCATATTCACGGTTGAAGTCAGCATAATTTTTTCCTGTTAATCATGTTTGGACGCATACCAACGCGTCACGATATTGATGAATAGCACCAACAAAGTAATCAAAATTGCCCCGCCCCATGCGAGTTGATTCCAGTTTTCATCGGGCGATAAGCCAAATTGGTTGATGACTTGGGGCAAACTCGCCATGCGCTCAGAGAGATTGCTGCTCCAAAAATTGTTACCAAACGCGGTAAACAGCAAGGGCGCGGTTTCACCAAAAATACGCGCCACGCCGAGCAATAAACCCGTGAGCATCCCCGTGCGCGCCGCACGATAACCAATCGTGAAAATCATTTTCCAGTACGGTGTGCCCAGTGCGACTGCCGCTTCACGCAAGGTATTGGGCACGAGTTTGAGCATGTCATCGGTGGTACGCACGACCACGGGCAGCATGATGATTGCCAAAGCAAATGCACCCGCCCAACCCGAATAGGCATTTTGGCGCAGACCCAAACCATAATACGCCACCAAAAACACAAACATACCAACGACAATAGACGGCGCAGAAAGCAAGATATCATTGATAAAACGCACGATTTTACTCAGCGTATTGTTGCGTGCATATTCTGCCAAATATGTCCCTGCCAAAATTCCTATTGGCGTGGTAATCATGGTTGCCACCGCCACCATCAGCACACTACCCAAAATGGCATTGGCCAAACCACCGCCCGTTTCACCCGCAGGTGGGGTGATTTCGGTGAACAGCGTCGGGCTCAAGGCAGCCAAGCCCTTGCTAAACAACGTCCACATAATCCACGACAACCAAAACAAACCCACCACAATCGCCAAGCCAGCGAGCACCAACATCACTCGGTTCGTCCATTTTCTGCGGCGATACAGAGGATTGGCCATTAATTCTTGAATATTCATCTCATCCCCTATTTAACTTCGTTGCGCGAAATCAACCACTTGGCAAAACCCAACACAATCGTGGTAATCAAAAACAATACCAAAGCCAAAGCCAGTAATGCCGAGCGGTGCTCGTCCGAACTCGCTTCGTTAAATTCATTTGCCAAGGTCGAAGCAATACTGTTGCCAGGGGCAAACAGCGACAGATTCAAACCATGCGAGTTGCCAATCACAAAGGTCACCGCCATGGTCTCGCCCAGCGCACGCCCCAACCCAAGCATCACGCCACCGACCATACCGATTTTTGTGTGTGGAATCACAATATTGCGCACCACTTCCCAAGTGGTTGCGCCCAAACCATAAGCAGATTCTTTGAGCATGGGCGGCACGAGAGAAAAAACATCGCGCAACACCGCCGTGATAAACGGCACAATCATAATTGCCAACACGACGCCCGCTGTGAGCACCCCCACACCGAGTTGCGTACCTGAAAATAATTTGCCAATCACAGGCACATTGCCCAAAGTGATTGCCAAAAAAGGTTGGACATATTTAATAAATAAAGGTGCAATTACGAACAAACCCCACATCCCATAGATGATGGAAGGAATCGCTGCCAATAACTCAATCGCTGTACCGAGTGGACGGCGCAACCAAGCAGGCGCGAGTTCGGTGAGAAACATCGCAATCCCAATACTCACAGGCAAAGCAAGCAACAGCGCAATCCCCGAAGTAATCAAGGTGCCTGCCACGGGACCGAGTGCACCAAAACTGCCTGCGGCAGTGTCCCACTCTTCTTTGGTCAAAAAGCCCAAGCCCTCTTTTTGCCAAGTGGTCTGTGAGCCAAAAAACAAGGACACAATAATCCCTGCCAATAAAATCAATACCAACCACGCATTGAGCAAGGTCAGTGTTTTAAACGCCTTATCCACCCAAGGTTTGGGGTGGATTTTCGGGGCGGATATTTCAAGTGTGTTTTGCATCGTGTTTTCCCGATTGCTTGATTCAGATTGAACATGTCAGATTAAAAATCTGTCATTGCGAGGCAGGTTTCCCCAACATGTTTTTTGTATCCACCTGCTCACAACAATAATCTCGATTTAGTCCATTGAATTGACAAAATTTCAATGGCGCAGACGCTAACCATAGGGTGGGCATTGCCCACCCGTATCAACCATTACAGAACAGGTTTGCCAGAGGCATCGACGATTTGTTTCCATGACTCTTTGATTTTTGCAACTACAGAATCAGGCAATGGGATGTATTCCAAGCTCGATGCCTGTGCTTGACCTTTGCTCAAAGCATAGTCAAAGAATTTCAAGACTTCCGCAGATTTTTTCGCATCGTCGGCTTTTTTGTGCATCAAGATGAATGTTGCACCTGCAATCGGCCAAGTTTGCTCACCAGCTTGGTTGTTCAAAGAAATCCCCATACCGGGTTTCGCAGACCAATCCGCACCAGCCGCCGCAGCCGCAAAGCCATCCGCAGACGGTTTGACCACTTTGCCATCTTTATTCACCATCGCTGCCGCCGCCATACCGTTTTTCTTGGCATAAGCATACTCAACATAACCAATCGCACCGGGCAACTGCTTCACACTCGCCGCCACGCCGTCATTGCCTTTACCACCGACAGTGCCATCCACCCATTTTGGTTCTTTGCTCGCGCCAATCGCCTTCCAGCCTTCATTCACCAAAGTCAAATAATCGGTGAACATCGCCGTTGTGCCTGAGCCGTCCGAACGACGCACCACTTTGATTTCCAAATCAGGCAACTTAACACCATTGTTCAAAGCAACGATCGCAGGATCGTTCCATTTTTTGATTTTCATCAAATAAATATCGCCCAAAACTTGACCGTTTAACACCAAATCGCCCACACCGTCGATGTTATACACAGCAACAATCCCACCAATCACAGCTGGGAATTGCAACAAACCTGCCGCATCCAATTTATCACCTTTCAATGGATCATCGGTCGCGCCAAAATCAACGGTTTTTTGTTCAATCGCCTTGATGCCGCCCGATGAGCCCACGCCTTGGTAGTTGATTGACACACCACTGGCCGCTTTATAATCAGAAGCCCACTTGGTATAAATCGGCGCGGGGAAGGTTGCGCCCGTGCCGTTAATGACCGCTGTTACTTTAGTACCGTCGGCTTTTTTCTCATCGCCTTTGCCACCACACGCGACCAAACTCGCGCTCAATACCACGGCCGTCAAACCTGCCAATAAAAATTTTGCTTTCATTTCATTTCTCCTAACAATAACAACCCAAACACTTGGATTGCTGAAAATAAGTGCCGATGTGTTTTACAATCAGCTCGCTCAGTTAACCAATCAACTGCCGCCACTATAATTTCCTTATGTGACAATTTAATGACACAAACATGACGCAGTCACAATTCACAAAAATGTGACAAATCAGCGATAATGTCGTCAATTTCGCCCATCAAGGAATCCGCTATGCCTTTCAAAACCGCTTTTAAAATAGCCACTTGGAATGTCAATTCGCTCAAAGTGCGCTTGCCGCAAGTGCTTGACTACATGCGCAATACCGATACCGACGTTTTGTGTTTGCAAGAAATCAAAATGACCGATGAGGCGTTCCCCATAGAGGCGTTTACCGAGGCAGGTTTACACGTGAGCTTCAGCGGGCAAAAAACCTACAATGGCGTTGCCACCATCAGCCGAGTCGCGCAAACCGAAGTACAAAAAAATCTGCCCAATTTCCAAGACGACCAACAACGCTTGATTGCCAGCACCATCAGTGGCGTGCGCGTCATCAATGTGTACATTGTCAACGGCCAAGCACCCGACACCGATAAATTTGCCTATAAAATGAATTGGCTCAAAGCCCTGCGCGAATATGTGGCCGATGAAATGACCCGTCATGCACGCGTGATTTTGCTCGGCGACTTCAACATCGCCCCGACCGATGCGGACGTACACAACCCTGACAAATGGCTGGGTTGCAACCTCGTGTCACCTGCTGAACGCCAAGCACTGCAAAAATTAATGGATTTAGGGCTGAGCGATGCGTTTAGATTGTTTGAACAAGCCGAAAAATCGTTTTCATGGTGGGACTATCGCCAAATGGCGTTTCGGCGCAATGCGGGCTTGCGCATTGACTTGATACTATTGAGTCAACCCTTGGTAGATACGTGCGTTGAATGTGTGATTGATAAAGAACCGCGCAAACACGAACAGCCGTCCGACCATACGCCCGTGTGGGCAGCATTGGAGTTGAATACATGAACACAGTGACTCATCCACGCACAGCACCCGTTTGGCTCACTTGGATCATCATAAGCCTATTTTTATTTCTCAGTGCCTGCGCGAGCACGCCCAGTCGCAATAAACGTCCCAGTAAAACCCCGCAAAACGTCAGCGTTGGCGCGGGACCGAATCGTGCCTTGGCAGTGTACGCCATGAAATTCCTCGGTACACCGTATAAATATGGTGGCAGTCACCCAAGCAACGGCTTTGATTGTTCGGGTTTGGTGCAGTATTCAGCCAAAAATTCACTCAATTTGAATCTACCACGCCGCTCGGTTGATCAAGGCGACCACGGCAAGTCCATCAGTCTAAATAAAGCCCAAGCAGGTGATTTACTGTTTTTTAACACCGATGGTCAACCATATTCGCATGTAGGCATTTATGTCGGACAAACATATTTTATCCACGCACCGAGTTCAGGCGGTGAGGTTCGGATAGAGGACTATTCAAAAACTTATTGGACACAGCGGTTTTCCAGTGCGCGTCGTGTACAATGAGCGAAACCAATCATTGAGGGCATTATGAACACATTCAACACCCGAAACCTTGTCAAAACCGCCAGCGCATTGGGCATCGGCTTGATGCTGACCGCTTGCGCGACCAATTCACAAAACATCGCCACCGATGCGCGCGCCAGCCTCG
>OBMA010000253.1_pt1 | contig 30055 bp, 28 predicted proteins | sample 1539141 | NCBI WGS metagenome assembly OBMA01 (sample SAMEA3991484, study PRJEB22521) | metagenome | biome: anthropogenic terrestrial biome; feature: sewage plant; material: raw primary sludge | place: Sweden | collected 2012-09-26
ATTATCCAGTCCCGTACTTTCTATGCGCATAGATTTCATATTAATACGCTGTAGACCATTATTATACAACAGCACCCATATATATCCGTTGCCATCTGGTACCAACTGATTTACAAACATTCCTGCCAGTCCATTAGACGTGTTGAAACTATAATCGGCAATGCAGAAATCCTTGCTGTTTTCCAATTTATGTTTATTCACCACCAAAACTCCGCCAAGACAGGTAGCCACCCAAAGCCGCCCTTTTTCATCTTCATAAACATTATATGCCCAATTGGCATTTTTGGTTCTACTTTTATCTTCCAGATTATATCGATGCCATTGTCTGCCTATCAAACGATGCAGACCACCATCTGTGCAAATCCATAAATGATGCTCACGGTCTTCATATATCTGTCTGATCCTATTGTGAGCTATCGGGTAAGCGGCATTATCCACCCTATACCAATGGGATGTCTGAGGAGAAGAAAGAGTAGAAGACGAACTGATCAGTCCATTGGAACCGCCCAACCACAATATACCACTTACATCCCGGTAGATGGAATAGAAATGATTTCCTGCCCCCTGACCTGTAATCTGAAATATCGGAATAAACGGTATTTCTTGTATACGTGGTGTCATGGAAAGACCATCGTCTGTACCAAACCATAAATTGCCATTGAAATCACTGAGCATACTCCATACGACGTCATTAGAGAGAGAAGATGATGTACGCGAGTCGTGCAAAAGATGACGTTCTATTCTATTGGCATTGTAGATGAACAATCCATTGTCCGTCCCCACTAATAATTTATGATTCCTATCAAGAGCCAAAGCTTTTATCGAGTTATCATTAAAACCATCTATTTTTCTCACGTTCCCGGATACCATAGCATACTGATAAAGATTTCCCTCCGTGCCAATCCAAATACACTTTGACTGCTTATCTTCTAAGAGAGAATTAACAAAGACATTACTTTTGTAAACGCTTATCGGTATTGCGATTTTTGTGAATCGGTGTCTGCTTTTATCATAATAGCACATACCGTCATAAGTACCTATATATATATTCCCATCTGAACCTTTAATAATGGAATATATCGTATTATGCGACAGTCCTTGATTATGTCTGACATCATAATGTTTGAGTTTTTGAGAGTGGAGGTCGTATGTAAACAATCCATTAAGCGACCCCAACCATAAGGTGTTGCCATCTCTCACAAGTGTTCTGATATCATGGGGGAATCTGCCAGGAAGTGACTCGTATGTATCCGTTCGATAATTGTAAACAAGTAATCCATTATCACTGCCGAGAACTAATCGGCTGCCGTCGATATCAATACCGCAGTAAATATGTGTCTTTAAATATCTAGGACCTTTATTGTGAGCATATACAGTATATCCGTCATAACTATAAAGACCATTATTGGTTCCCATCCATATCATACCACTGCGATCTTGTATGATATCAGCTATCATCGAAGCATCTGCCCCCATAGGTATCTGCCTGAATGTCTTATATGTCTGTCCATTCGTCATAGAAGACATAAAGAGACTTATTGTTACGAGCAATATAGATAGGAATTTCTTCATACTTTGTATTAAATTGATGCAAATATACGCATATTCCTGTTGAAAATCAAACTTTTTATACCAAAACGCCTCTTTCCTACTTCAGTTCTCATTCCTTTGCATGCTTAGTTTCTTTTAATAAATCAAAAAAAAGAGCTTTTCTTATCATTTTCATAAAGATAAATGCTAATTTTGCATTTCGAACATTATAAAACAAATACTACTAACAATGACTAAAAAGATTTTTTGTTTATTTCTGTGTGTATTGATGGTTATACCGGCAATACCAGCTACAAAGTTTGAACATCCATGGAAAGGTAAACGCGTGGCATATCTTGGTGATTCTATTACCGACCCGAAAAACAATGGTGCAAAAAAGCATTATTGGGGTTATCTGCAGGATATGCTGGATATCACACCTTATGTATATGCGATAAGTGGCAGACAATGGAACGATATCCCGCGACAGGCGGAACAGCTGAAAAAGGAACACGGTAATGACTTTGATGCAATTATTGTATTTATAGGAACCAATGACTATAACGCCGGTATTCCTGTTGGTGAATGGTATACAGAAGACAGCACAAAAGTGCTTGCTGCCATTCATAAGCCCAAGGCTATTGTGACCCGAATGAAACGTACGATGGTTATGGACGACAAAACTTATCGTGGACGCATTAACATTGCATTGAGCACTCTCAAAAAAATGTTCCCGACAAAACAGATTGTCCTACTTACTCCTATCCACCGCGCCATCGCGAATTTCAATGATAAGAATATTCAACCCACAGAGGAATATCAAAACGAATGCGGGGAATACCTGGACCGTTATGTCAACTCGGTCAAAGAAGCCGGCAGTATATGGGCTGTTCCAGTAATAGACTTAAATACAGTAAGCGGACTTTATCCTGTTTTGGATGAACATGCGCAATACTTCCACGATGCTGAAACAGACCGTCTGCATCCCAACGATGCAGGACATATCAGGATAGCACAGACGTTGGTGTATCAGCTATTGTCTCTGCCTTGCACATTCTAAACAGAACTATATTAGAAATGATTGAGGAGATTGATAATTGTATCGGTCTCCTTTTCTGTTAATACGGGACTGATTGGAATACTTAATTCTTCTCTGTGTATACGTTCGGTTATTGGAAAAGACATACCGCCAAGTTCTTCCTGATAACATTTCTGTCTGTGGGGAGGTATGGGATAATGTACATCCGTTTCCACGCCATGCTTTCTCATATAAAATTGAGCCTCATCTCTATCCTCACAAAGGATAGGGAAAATATGGAAGACGCTCTGATTCCAATACTCGACACTCGGCAAAAGGAGTCGACTATTGTGTATATCTGCAATATACTTTGCCGCTATTTTCCTCCGTATCGAGTTCTCCGAATCAAGATATTTCAGTTTGACATCAAGTATTGTAGCCTGTATCTCATCCAACCGACTGTTGCGTCCCTTATAATCAAAAACATATTTCTTAACTGAACCATAATTGGCTATGGCTCTAACGGTATCCGCCAGTTGCTTATCATCAGTCGTAACTGCACCCGCATCTCCTAATGCGCCGAGATTCTTACTTGGGTAAAAACTATGTCCGGCGGCATCACCTAAAGAACCGGTCCTTCTATCTCCGAATTTGCATCCATGAGCCTGCGCATTATCTTCAATCAGTTTCAAGTGGTGTTCTCTGCATATTTCACTTATACGAGACGTGTATGCACATCGTCCATAAAGATGAACAATCACGATAGCTCTCGTTTTTTGGGTAATGTGTTCTTCTATCTGTGCATCATCTATCTGCAATGTATCCAAACGTGGTTCCACCAAGACAGGTACAAGTCCATTTTCCGTTATTGGAAGTATAGATGCTATATAAGTATTGGCTGGAACAATCACTTCATCGCCTTGTTGCAGAACCCCCATTTCAATATAGGAACGAAATATCAATGTCAGTGCGTCAAACCCGTTCGCACAACCAATACAATACTTAGAACCTATAAATACAGCATAGTCGGATTCAAACTTTTTGTTTTCTTCACCTTGCAGATACCAACCACGGTCCACTACCTTATCCACTGTTTTATGGATTTCCGCAGCATGCAGTGCTGTAATCTTTTCAAGTTCCAGATATTTTATCATAGTTCAAAAGAATATTTTGGTGAAGTGGAACATCCTATACTTTCTTTAAAATCACATAATCCGTACATGGGTATGCCTTGTTCTGTAGATGGACCTATATCCAGGATGCGGATACCTTTATTATAATAATATTCAAAAACATGATATGCGAGATAATTCATGGTTCTCAGTTCTGCATAAGCCTTGAGATCGCCCCAATATATCACTTGACATATACCTTCACTGACATAAAAGATTTGTGCAGCGGCAACATCAATTCCCTGATGAGAAACAACGAAAAAGTCTGCCGGAATAATTTTGATGGTTTTCAGTACATCTTCCAGCGTCATTTTAAGAACATATCCATGTTCTTCCCTGTTCTTTTTTATCACATCATAGGCTCTAGACACTTCCGAGGCGTTTTTACTGTCAAGTAGAGTAAATTCGAGAGATTCAGTCAGAGAACGATGCAAATTTTTCTTTGCATTGCGCTCTATCACTGATTCATAGTCACGAAAAGTATCCATATTAAAATGATAATTAATATCGACAAACCTCACTGTTGCCTTTCTGGAAAGAACGTTTATTTGTTTGGTCAACTGTGATTCATCATATATCAGTGGTGGCAACGTCAGCATTATTTTCTTTTGATGCGCGCTCCCATAATCTTTCAATGTATCGACAGCTTCTTCAATACATAAGAGACGTTGGGACTTACTGAAGGAAAATCCGCCAAACGGTGCAGAAAAAGGAGCAAGCAAGGCATCCGTTTTTTCGCCTAATATCAGTCCGAATCTGACTTTAGAGTCTTCGAACAGAAGATAATGCAACCATTCAACCTTCGTCGCATTAAGTTCAGAGAAATCCACTCTATTATATATATGGGGATATTTCTCCAATATCTTATTATATTCTTCGGGAGTTGTCTCTTTAATAATCATCACTTTTCCAACTTATAATGTTCCAGGTATCTTAAGAAATCTCCATAGTCCCTGATATAGTCTTCTTCTTCAAAATAGTCGGATGCGAGAACAAGACAGACTGCTCCTGAAGAAAAATCATCAAGGGTTCTCCACACACCAGTTTCAATAAGAAGTCCCTGATATGGATGGTTTAAGAGTATGGTATCTTTGGTCTTACCGTCATCTAACGTGACAGAGAAACTGCCACTGATGGCTATCAGAAATTCTTTGCAATGCTTATGGGCATGTCCGCCTCTACATTCTCCAGAAGGAACATCATAAACCCAATACACACGAGATATCTCAAATGGTACATCCCTACATTGTTCCGCCAATGTAAGATTACCTCGCGGATCCATTATCTTAGATAAATCTATTAATCGTCCTTTATCTGCTTTCATACATAACTAACGTGATTTTATAAAAATAAGTATAACTAATACGATTTTTTCTTATTATCTTCTTTATTCAGATATTCTGTTATGGGGCATACGAAATATTTTTTTACAAAAATAGCGAGCATCAGAGTAACGACCACACAGACTGACAGCACCAACATATATGGGATGTCAATTTGTAATCTCAAAAAGACACGTTCAATAAGGTTTATGGCCAACAGATGTATCAAGAAAATCTCAAGAGTGAGAGCGCCACCCTTTTGCAAGACCGTATTATTAAGAATATACGTTATTCCTCCACCACGGTGGTTTAAAAGGGACAACGACAATATTACAAAAGAGATAGGAACCCAAAACAAACTGTCACAACGGATACGAATATCAACATAATAATATATGATCAGTGAAAGGCCCAATAAGCAAAAGGGAATCATCTCTAATATGGTTTTTTGCACAAAAGACAAATGGCATATTAGATTCATCTTTTTACTACTTAATATCAATTTATATATTCTGAACAATAATATTCCTATCAATAATGTTATCAATCTTATAACGGGATGTATGTATACGATGTCATTTATCCTCTCTTCTGGAATCAGAAAAATAGCATAAAAATATATCAATACAATTAAGAAGATCGAAACTGATGAAGAACGAAGCTGCTTAATATAAAGAAAAAAGAAACACCGCAATCACCTCCTTCATCAAATGCGCCGATGCCATTAAAAGCAAAGTGGGACATGAAAATCATCATCATGAAGATGAAACGAAGTGACTGCAGTGATCTTATCATTCGATTTATTTGATAACCGTAGCTGCAAGACGTTTAGCCTTATCGCGCAAAGCATCAATGTCCGCACCGACTTCTTCGTAACACAGTACGACACCCATACGGCGGTTGACATGCTGGTCCGGTTTTCCGAAAATGCGTAGACGGGTATAATCTTCTTTCAAAACGTCAATCATGTTAAACTCAGGCTGATGGTCTGCATCTTCCTTTGCCAATACCACAGCACTTGCACCAGCATGTTCCTGATGAATAGCAGGAATAGGTAGTCCCATGACAGTACGGAAATGAAGTTCAAACTCATTCAAGTTCTGCGTATGACCTAATGTAACCATGCCTGTATCATGTGGGCGAGGCGACAACTCAGAGAACACGACGCCCTTATCTTTACTCAGGAAGAATTCGACGCCCCAGATACCAGCACCGGTAAGAGCCTTAGTTACAGCACCAGCCATACGCTGAGCTTCTTTCAGATTCTCATCTGATATGGCATAAGGTTGCCAACTCTCACGATAATCGCCACTCTTCTGTACATGTCCTATTGGGCGACAGAACAAAGTTTCTCCATTTTTCTGTGTAACAGTGAGCAGCGTAAACTCGCTATCGAAATGTATAAACTCCTCAATAATCACTTCCTTCACATCACCACGACTGCCCTCCATCGCTTCTTTAAAGGCTTTTTCGAGATCAGCATCTGATTTTACTATACTCTGTCCATGACCGGAAGAAGACATTAACGGTTTTACAACACAAGGAAATCCTATGGTATCAGCAGCCGTTTTCAGTTCATCAAAAGTTTTTGCATAAAAATATTTAGCTGTCTTCAGTCCCAGTTCTTTTGACGCGAGATCACGTATTGCTTTACGGTTCATCGTATAGTTTACAGCTTTTGCGCTTGGTACGACCTGTATACCCTGTTTTTCAAATTCAAACAAGCGTTCAGTACGAATAGCTTCTATCTCTGGTACAATAATATCCGGTTTATGCTTTTTTACCACAGCATCCAAAGCATCACCGTCCAGCATACTGAAAACTTCTGCTTCATCTGCGACCTGCATTGCCGGAGCATTAGCATAACGGTCACAAGCTATCACGTACTGTCCAGCACGTTTTGCAGCAATAACGAATTCCTTACCCAGTTCACCTGAACCTAATAACAAAATCTTCTTCATATCATTATTTTTATTAATTGTTTTACCATTTGCCACTCGGAAGTGCATCATTAGCGGTTACCGTACATTTGGTCATAATATTTCTGATAATCACCACTGGTAACCTCCTGAATCCATTGTTGGTTTTCGAGATTCCATTTGATAGTTTTAACGATACCGTCTGCAAACTTAGTTTCAGGATACCATCCCAGTTCTGCCTTGATCTTCGACGGATCTATTGCATATCTCTGGTCATGTCCCAATCTATCTGTCACGAATGTTATCAGATTATCGTTTATCCAATCAATAGATATCTCACCATTCGCATCGATTTCCTGTTTTTTAAGCACTTTACGCAGATCTTTGTCTGCGACCATCATATCATGAATCGTCTTGACCGTAAGTTTTACAATGTCAATGTTTTTCATTTCGTTATGTCCGCCTACATTATAAACTTCACCATCGCGCCCCTCTCTCACAACAAGATCGATAGCCTTGCAGTGATCTTCAACATACAACCAGTCACGGACATTTTCGCCCTTGCCGTACACAGGCAACTTTTTACCTTCCAGAATATTATTGATAATCAATGGAATCAGTTTTTCCGGAAAATGGTATGGACCATAATTATTAGAACAGCGTGTAATCGTGACAGGCATGTGATATGTATCATGGTATGCTTTTACAAAATGGTCTGCGCTTGTCTTTGACGAACTATATGGACTATGAGGCGTGAGAGGCGTCTTTTCTGTAAAAAAGCCCTCTGCCCCAAGAGATCCATATACCTCGTCTGTGGATACTTGGTGGAATCGTTTTCCTTTCTTCCATGAAGGATAGCCATTATCATCCTTACCTGTTACCCATGCACGACGGGCTGCATCCAATAAGTTTTGTGTTCCCAGAATATTCGTAATAAGGAATAGTTGGGGATTCTCTATACTGCGGTCAACATGGCTCTCTGCTGCAAAGTTTACCACATAGTCAATATCATTCTCCGCAAACAACTTATCCGCCAATTCGCGGTCGCAAATATCTCCACGTACAAAGGTACAGCGTTTATTGTCGATATCATCTTTTATAGTACCTAGATTTCCTGCATAAGTAAGTAAATCAAGAACTATAATCTTAATATCTTCGTTCTTATATTTCTTATAAAGCAGGTATTTGATAAAGTTAGAACCGATGAAACCTGCAGCACCAGTTACCAGATACGTTTTCATATTGCAATATGTTTTTATTATTATATTTCTTTTCTTGGGTCGGCCAGTGTTACCACTTCCATATCCTTAAACTCTCTTCCATCTATAGTAAGACGAATAATAGTCCTTTCCTTATGCCATCCTTGTAGTCCTGCAGCACCGGGGTTGATATGTAACAGATTAAGAGTCTTGTCATATTTAACCTTCAGAATATGAGAATGACCACTTATAAACAACTGTGGCGGACTGGCATATATCATACCTCTGACGCTTGGATCATAATTACCGGGATAACCGCCGATATGTTTCATCAACACATCTACATCTTCACATTTGAAACGTAATATTTCACGATATATTGTACGGAGATCTCCACCGTCACAATTACCATAAACGGCACGGAATGTGCGGAAAGCAGCTAATTTTTCAGCTACTTCCATGGAACCGATATCACCGGCATGCCATATCTCATCACACTCTTCAAAGTACTTAAGATATTTATCATCCCAATAACTATGGGTATCACTGATGATTCCTATTCTTTTCATTCTATATGAAACCGTTTCTTTATGAAATCCTTGATGAATATTTCCGTCTCTTCCAATCCTAACAGACTGGAATTAACACATAAATCGTAAGAGGCGCTATGTCCCCATTTCTTTCCTGTATAGTAATTATAGTATGACGCCCTGGCAGACTCCTGACTTGCAATGTATTTGCGGGCCGTATTCTCATCTACACCTTTACGTTCGCATATTTGTCTGATACGGTCATCTATATCCGCTGTAACGAATACGCTTATTGTATCTTGGTATTCACGCAGAATATAATCCGCACATCTCCCTACAAATACACACGGACCATCGTCAGCGGCTTTACGTATGGCATCACTTTGAAACTTAAACAGACTTTCCTGACTCATGTTATTACTATAAAAACAAGTATCACTCACCAACGGTGTGTGGATATGAAAGAGCGATTTGATAAATCCCTTTTTCTCGTCATTCTGTTCAAATACCTTCTCACAAAATCCACTTTCTTTTGCGGCAAGATTAAGAATTTCCCGGTCATACAACTTACAACCGAAATCCTTAGCCAGCATCTTAGCTATGATATGTCCGCCACTTCCTAGTTGGCGGCCCACATTAATGATTATTTTTCTATTGTTTTCCATTCATATTAGCTTTATGTTGTCTTTTGAATTTTCTCATATACACGATCATGATAACAGCTGTGATGATAGACGATACAGCATCAGCTGAAGGCAAAGAAGCCCAGACGCCATCTACCCCGAATATAGGAGGTAATATGATGAGTAAGGGTAATAGGAACAATAATTGTCGGGACAGAGACAAAAACATACTTATCTTTGCCTTGCCTATACTCTGGAAGAAATTGGTAACGACCATCTGATAACCGATAAGAGGGAACATCAGCATGTTGATTCGTATGCCTCTGACACTGATGTCTATCAACGTCTGGTCGCTTGTAAATAACCGCGCACATATATGCGGAAAGAATTCTCCGATTACGAAGCCACTGGTGGTAACTGCAGTGCCTACAATAACTGCATACTTCAAGACTCTCATCAGTCTGTCCAACTGAAGTGAACCGTAATTATATCCTGCTATCGGTTGCATGCCTTGATTTACCCCCATTGTTATCATCACGAATATAAAAGCCAGTTTATTACTGATACCATAAGCACCGACAGCCATATCTCCACCATAATGTGCGAGTCCTGTATTAATAAATATAACAACTATACATGCACATACATTCATTGAGAACGGCGACATCCCTATTCCGATGATATTTCTGACGATATCACCATTTAAATGAAATATCCCTTTCTTAAAATGCATCAATTCTCGCTTATCACTGAACACCCACAATTGCCAAACCAATGCTATTATTTGAGATAGGATTGTGGCATAAGCGGCTCCTTTAATACCAAGATGCAAAGGCCATATAAAAATGGGGTCGAGAATTGTATTAAGTACAACGGTAAACATGGTAGCATACATTGCATGTTTAGGTTTACTAGCTGCCCTAAGTACAGCGTTCAGTCCAAAATACATGTGTGAAAACACATTCCCCACCAGTATAATAACCATATAATCGCGAGCATATTGAATCGTATTTTCACTGGCTCCGAAAAAATATAATATCGGGTTCAGGAACATGAGTGTTATCACACTGAACGCAATGCCTATAATCAGATTGAGTACAACTGTATTCCCTAATATATTCTCTGCGGTACGATAATCCTTTTGTCCTAATTTCACAGATATATAAGTAGAAGCACCGACTCCCACACCTGCTCCGAACGCAGCAGACAAGTTCATGAGAGGAAACGTGATAGCCAATCCGGATATGGCGAGAGCGCCTACGCCCTGACCAATAAAGATGCTGTCTACCATATTATATAAAGACGAAGCCGTCATTGCTATAATAGCCGGAATAGCATATTGCATAAGCAATTTTCCTACTGGTTCTGTGCCTAAGGCAAGTGTCGCTTTCTTATTTTCCATCCAACATATAAATATTTTTGCAAAATTACTCATATTTTTTGAGAATAGGTGAATATTAAAAAAGATTTTATTATATTTGTCAGCAAAAGCACAATACCATGAGGACGAGAATGAGATTTTATATTTGCATGATACTGTTGACTTTAACATTCGGATATGCTAAAGCTGATAAGAAATCTGATTCTATCCGTCGATTATTGCCGACACTGAAAGGTGAAAAGAGAATCGATGCCTATTATAGGCTTTACGATATTAGTTCACGCTGCAATAATCAGAAGGAAGAACGCCGTTGTCTTCAAGATTATCTTAATGAAACCATAAAACAGCATAATATTGAATATGAAGCGAAGGCCAGATATGATTTGATGTGCTATTACTACAATTATTCATTGAAAGATTCCTTAATCGACAAGACTCCCGAGGAACTTGCATTCATGCACGACAACAAGTGTTGGGAACAATACTATCAAACTTGGAGCTTATTAATAATTATGTATATTATTAACGAAAAGAACAACACCGGACTACGACAGGAAAAATTGATGTACGAAGATGCGACGAAGAGGAAAAACAAATATGGTGTAGCCTTGGCATTATACGGAATGGGTATGGCTTATGATAATCTCAGTTTCACCTCAGAAGCAAAAAAAGCCTATTTAAGATGCATAAACATCATGAATCACCTAAATAAGATACCTACTGAAATTCTTGAAGTTTATTCATACTATTGCGATGTACTGAAAAAAGACAAAGAATATGGCAAAATGATCTCTACCACTGATACTTGGATGCAAACAATGCAAAAGCTTTTTAAAGACGGTCAAATAGGAAACAACGACGAGAATTTTGAAAATTCTTTCTGGGTGTGCTATTATAGGGTATCCAGAGCACAGGCGGAATTGGGGCTGGGTCATATCAAGGAAGCGGAAGTATTATTAAACAAAGCCAACAAGTGTGCCCAGATAGAACGCGGTATGGTTCAGACTTATGTTTATGAAACAATTATTGAACTCTATATAAAGAAGAAAAACTATCCGAAGGCATTGGCATACATTGAAGAAGAAACGAAACTTTTTAAGGGAATGAATGATATGCCTGGTGTATTAAGGATCTTGGAAAATAAAGCGCAGGTTATGGAAGCTCTCCATCAATACAAAGAATCGTCTCTGATGTATAAAACTTTATATCTGAAACAAGATTCGATTAACGAGAAAGATGCAAAAAACCAACTCAACGAACTGAACACGCTTTTTAAATTGGATGAGATTAAAATGCAGCACCAGTTATCAAGAAATAGATATGCTATCATTTTTTCAATAAGTATCATACTGGCGTTAATCGTCTTCATTTTCTACCGTCATCTGATGACACATCGTCTGAAACAAAAGAACGAGCAATTGACTATCGCGAGAGACCAGGCGCAGGAATCTTTGCGTATGAAGTCGGATTTTATTAAAAACATCAGTCATGAGATTCGGACTCCCCTTAACATACTTTGCGGTTTTACTCAAATTATATCCGACCCAACATTGAAAATGTCGGACGAAGAATTACAAGCCGCCAATTCACAGATAATAACGAATACTGATCGCATCACACTGCTGATCAATACGATGCTTGAATTATCAGAATGCAGCAGTAATAATGTTATTGAACGGAACGACAAAATAAGTTGTAAAATGTTATGTTCCATATCAATTGAAAGGAGCAAAATACTATCCGACAAAGACATTGAGTTTGAATACATCAATGATATCAACCCTGACGTAGATATTATTACGAATAGGACCTACGCGACAAGAGCCATACGTTTACTGATACATAATGCTATTAAATTTACGCCGCATGGAAAAATTATATTACATAGTTATATAGAGGACAACAAATTGAATATCGCTGTTACCGACAACGGTCCAAGTATTCCCCCGGAAGAAGCCGAGCACATATTCGAAGAATTTGTACAACTTAATGACTATTCAGAAGGAGTTGGTATCGGATTGACGGTCTGCCGTAGTATTATTCGCAGATTAGGAGGTAATGTAGTATTAGATACAGAATTCAAGGACGGTTGTCGTTTCATCATCACGTTCCCTGTTTAAAATAATTATTCTAAACCGCCGTAACAAAGTTACAGAACTTCTGTGAAGTTGTTACGGCACGTCTGTAGAGTGTCTACAGCGGTGCCATAAAATAGCTGCGATACGCAAAAATTCAAAAAAACGATTAATAAATAAAATGGTTACAAAAAATAATGGTTTATTGTTTGGTTATTTACGTAAATAGATGTAAGTTTGCATCTTCAAAAAGATAAAAGACCTAATGAATAAACGTATACACGTATTATTAGTAATCATATTAATAGTGCTGCCTATCATAGCTAATGAACAGGCTGTACGCCGAGTCAGATATCCAGGGGGGAAATGCTATATGTACAGACTTGCTTTCAAGGATAAGTCAGGCACGCCCTACTCTATTGACAAACCTCAGAAGTTTTTATCCGAGAAATCCATAGAAAGGCGCAAAAGGCAAGGTGTTCCAATAGATTCGACAGACCTTCCCATTTCTCCCGCATATATTTCACAGTTAGAAAACATGGGTGTAACGATAGCGAGCAAAAGCAAATGGAATAATTCCGTGTTGGTTCGGTCTCAGAACATCGATTTGTTAATCAATTTGACTAAACTGAAGTTCGTAAAATCAGCAATAAAAGCATGGACATCGCCCGACTCCATAACCATCAAATACAAGGCCGACCATGTACACGACACATTTAACCCATGGGATTCAATCGAAGGGCATAAATATGGAGCAGCAGAAGAGCAGATTAAGATGCTCAATGGCATTCCTTTACATAATACCGGATATAAAGGTCGAGGCATGACAATTGCGATATTGGACGGGGGCTTTATGAATGCGAACACCATACCTTGTCTTAAAGAAATCAATATTCTTGGTACTGCTGATTTTGTATATCCCAAATCTGATAACTTTTACAATGAACAGGAACATGGAACTGCTGTTTTATCTATCATGGGCGCCCGTCACCCATACGTATATATCGGCACTGCGCCCGCCGCTTCATATTGGTTGTTAAGATGTGAGGATTTACAATCCGAAAGTACTGCTGAAGAAGATTTCTGGGCAGAAGCTGTCGAGTTTGCCGATTCCGTCGGTGTCGATATTATCAACAGTTCATTGGGTTATCAGAATTTTGATGATGAAGAGAGTAGTCATACCTATAATGAACTGGATGGTGAAACTGCGCTCATTTCCCATACTGCCTCTATGGTGGCAAGTAAGGGTATGATACTTGTAAACAGTGCCGGTAATGACGGTATGGGTACATGGAAAAAAATAAATTTCCCTGCGGATGCCAAAGATATACTTACCGTTGGAGCCGTCAGTCCTAATGGTATCAATGCTCCATTCAGTTCTATTGGCCCAACAAAGGACGGACGAATAAAACCGGATATTATGGCATTAGGAAGTCCTGCCCAAGTCATTTCAGGACGTGGAACGGTAATCAGTGATATGGGAACATCCTTTTCAGCACCTGTAGTTGCTGGTTTAGTAGCTTGTTTATGGCAAGCGCTGAAAGACAAGACAGCCTTGCAGATTATGGATCTAGTCAGAAAAAGCGGGAACAATTACAACACGCCGAACGACATCTATGGATATGGCATTCCTGATTTCTGGAAAGCATATAACCAAGGAAACACTATTTTGAATGGAAAAAGCAATTAGTCTGTATGAACTGAATTCATTGGTAAAAGAGACTATCGAGTCTCAGATGCCTGATGAATATTGGGTGGAAGCTGAATTGTCGGAAGTCCATGAGAACAGTGGTCATTGCTATCTTGAATTAATTGAGAAGGACAATCGCAGTAATACGCCAATTGCTAAAGCAAGAGCCATGGTATGGAAAAACAATTGGAGTATCATACGTCCCTACTTCGAAAGGATTACAGGCGAACCACTTCGAGCAGGAATGAAAGTTTTGTTACAAGTATATCCAAACTTCCACCCGGCTTTCGGTTTCTCTTATGTGGTCAACGATATTGACCCCACTTATACGTTGGGTGATTTGGCAAAACACAGACAAGAGATCATCAAAAAACTGAAAGAGAATGGTTTGTACGAACTGAACAAGGAATTATATATTCCGTTCACGCCACAGAGGATTGCCGTTATTTCGAGTGACACAGCTGCCGGATATGGTGATTTTTGCAAACAGATGGAGACCATCCGCTATCATATTTGGTATCGGACAGAATTGTTTCCCGCTATCATGCAGGGGGAGCATGTTGAACAGAGTATCATATCGGCATTGAATGCCATTAATGAACGGATTGACGATTTTGATGTCGTTGTCATCATACGCGGAGGTGGAGGTACCAGTGATTTTTCAGGATTCGATACATATACATTAGCCGAAAACGTGGCGCAATTTCCTTTACCTATCATAACCGGTATAGGACATGACAGAGACGAGACAATACTTGATATGATCTCAAATACCAAAGTTAAGACCCCGACAGCGGCTGCTGATGTTATTATAGATAAACTGGAAAATGCTTATGAAAGACTGGATGATGCAAAATCACGTATTATCCAACTGGTTCAGCAGATAATTGATATAGAGAAGATGAAAATTGACAAAATATCCGGTCTTATTCCTACTCTATTTACACTGATAAAGACACGACAGGAAAACCGTATTGAATTCATGCTGCAACGACTGAATAATAATATCTCTAAAAAGTTGATTGAAGAAAGACATCGACTGGAGTTGGCTGTTACCAAAATTGAGGCATTAAATCCAGACAATCTGTTGAAACGAGGATATAGCATAACTCTATTTAAAGGAAGAACTGTAAAAGACCCCAGAACACTTCATACAGGCGACGATATCCTGACAAAATTAGATAAAGGAACAATTAAATCCACCATAAAATGAAAAAAGACATAACTTACGAAGAAGCAGTTAAGGAACTGGAACAGATAGTAAGCAAAATGGAACATAATGAACTGGACATCGATCAGATAGCAGAACAACTGAAAGACGCCCAGCAACTCGTTAAATTCTGCAAGGACAAACTGACGAAGACAGACGAAGAAATAAAAAAGATACTCGATTCAGACAAAGATTAGTCAAAAAAAGTATTGAACTTATCATTTTTTGCACAAAAATGTTGCAAATGAGCAATAAATTGTTTAATTTTGTGCCCAATTATAACAAAAGTACTTTTAAATAACAAAGTTATGAAAGATTTAGATTGGTCTAATCTGTCTTTTGGTTATATGCCGACAGATTACAACGTTCGCTGCAACTACCGCAACGGAAAATGGGGTGAGATTGAAGTAAGCTCTTCTGAAATCGTTAATTTACACATGGCTGCGACTTGTCTGCACTATGGACAAGAAGCTTTCGAAGGTTTGAAAGCATACCGTGGCAAAGATGGTAAAGTACGAGTGTTCCGCATGGACGAGAATGCTGCCCGCCTACAGAGTACATGTAGGGGAATTCTTATGCCTGAAGTTCCTACACAATTGTTTGAGGAGATGGTAAAAAAGGTGGTTCGTCTAAATCAAGAATATATTCCTACTTATGAAAGTGGTGCTACACTATATATACGCCCATTACTGATTGGTACCAGTGCTCAGGTTGGTGTTCATCCAGCTACAGAATATCTTTTTATGATGTTCGTTACGCCGGTTGGTCCATACTTCAAGGGTGGTTTTTCTACGAACCCTTATGTTATCATTCGCGAATATGACCGTTCAGCCCCTCTAGGTACAGGTATCTATAAAGTAGGTGGTAACTATGCTGCAAGTCTTTGTGCCAATAAGATGGCCCATGACTTAGGGTATGCTTGTGAATTCTATCTCGATGCCAAAGAGAAAAAATACATGGACGAGTGCGGCGCCGCCAACTTCTTCGGAATCAAGAACAATACTTATGTTACACCTAAGTCAACAAGTATTCTGCCTAGTATCACCAATAAGAGTCTGATGCAATTGGCCGAAGATTATGGAATGAAAGTAGAACGCCGCCAGATTCCTGAAGAAGAACTGGCTACATTCGAAGAGGCAGGTGCATGCGGTACAGCAGCCGTTATCAGTCCTATCTCTAAAATCGATGATCTTGAAACGAAAAAGAGTTATGTCATCAGTAAAGATGGTAAACCAGGACCTGTCTCTACCAAACTGTACAACCACTTACGTGGAATACAATATGGTGACGAGGAAGATAAACACGGATGGGTTACCATTGTCATTGAATAATTGCGAACAGAACAGATAACTACTACATAATAAGATCGTATCCGGAGTATACAGACTACACGGGTACGACCTTTTTAATTTGATGATAAGACATTTATGAGCAAAGGAAAATTACAGAAATTCGCCGATATGGAGCAATATGAGAACGTGTTCCAATACCCTTTTTCGGTTATTGATCAAGTTCCATTCGATATGAAAGGCCATTGGAGAGAGGAATATTTCCAAAACAGCAACCCTATCGTTCTCGAACTCGGTTGCGGTAAAGGTGAATACACAGTAGAACTGGCAAAGCTCTACCCCAACACCAACTTTATCGGCGTTGACATCAAAGGTTCGCGTATGTGGACAGGTGCCACACAGGCCATCAACGAAAATCTCAAGAATGTAGCTTTCCTGCGTACCAACATCGAGATTATAGAACGTTTTTTTGAAAAAGACGAAGTTCAGGAAATATGGCTCACTTTCAGTGATCCTCAGATGAAGAATCCACATAAACGCCTTACTAGCACATTCTTTATGGAGAGATACCGCAAGTTCCTCGTCGACGGTGGTATCATACATCTCAAGACAGACAGCAACTTTCTTTTTACCTACACTACATATATGGTTGAAAAGAACAACCTTACGCCACTGTTCCGTACCGACGACCTTTACCACACAGACGGTATAGACGAAGAAACGCGCAAGATATTGTCCATACAGACCTATTACGAAAATCAATGGATTGACAGAGGATTAAACATCAAATATATGAAGTACCGCCTTCCGCAAGACGGCGAACTCGTTGAACCCGATATAGAAATTCCACTTGACGACTATCGCAGTTATAAGCGACCAAAGCGAAGCGGACTGGATGTAAGCAAATAATTACATTTCTTTCTTGTCACAAAAATAGTAAAACACAACAAATCTAAAAGAAAGTTATACCCAATAAGGTATAATAAACATTAATTTCAATAATTTTATACCCTAAAAGGTATAACTTGATTAATTTTTATTATATTTGCACCCGAAAGGGTATAATATGAGTGATACAGTTTTAGCAAATTATGTAAAAGAGATACGTAAGAAATTTAATCTTACGCAGATTGACCTTGCTGAAAAATCAGGCGTCGGACTACGGTTCATCCGTGATTTGGAGCAGGGGAAACAGACACTTCGTATGGATAAAATAAACCAAGTACTTAATCTTTTCGGTAAAGAAGTGGGACCTGTTGAAATTCCAGAGGAGGATAAATAATGAAACAAGCCAGTATCTATCTTTATGACTATTTTGCCGGTACACTTACCGAAGACGAAAGTGGTTTTACCTTCACGTATGATACTGATTTTCTTGAATCAGATTATGCCGAAGCCATTAGTCTCACGCTACCACTCACCAGTCAACCGTACAAGGATACAGTCTTGTTTCCTTTCTTCGACGGACTCATCCCCGAGGGATGGTTGTTGGGCATAGCCGAACATAGTTGGAAAATTAATCAGCGCGACCGTATGTCATTGCTGATGGCTTGTTGCAAGGATTGTATCGGAGCTGTCAGTGTCATACCTGAAAATGAAGAATAGGTAAAAGTCATGAGTAAATGTTTATTTTGCTATAAGGAACTCAAAGAAGGGCAAACTGATTATCATCCAGCTTGTGCACGGAAGTTTTTTGGCACGAAAGATGTGCCCCAATTACCTTATGTAAGGACTCAGATCAAGGATCTGGCAAAGGAAGTGGTGCGAAGTCAAACCACACTGACAGGGGTACAGGCAAAACTGTCTTTGGATATAGACAAAGGCGGCAAAAATGAACCCGACCGGTTCACTATTGTAGGACTTTGGGGTAAATATATCCTGAAACCGCAAACAGACGCTTATCGTTCTCTGCCTGAACTGGAAGACCTGACCATGCACCTCGCTGAAGCTGCAAAAATCAGTGTTGTTCCACATAGTCTGATACGATTCAAGGATGGCGAACTATGTTATATCACACGTCGTATAGACCGTGACAACAATGGAGGCAAAATTGCGATGGAAGATATGTGCCAGTTATCCGAACGACTCACTGAGTATAAGTACAAAGGTTCTTATGAACAGATAGCCAAACTTATCAACAAGTACTCCACGACACCCAAACTCGACCTGACCAACTATTGGGAAGTGGTCGTTTTTTCTTGGATTACAGGAAATTCGGATATGCATCTTAAAAATTTCTCACTATACCAGATGGCCCAAGGAGAACATACACTCACACCGGCTTATGATATGCTTTCTACCGTCCTTGTCATGCCCGAAGACACAGAAGAGATGGCACTTACACTCAATGGAAAGAAAAGGAAAATTACGAAGAGTGACTTCATCAAATCTATAACGAACTCAGGTATCGGCGAAAAAGTCATCGATAATATCTCAAAGAAATTCGGTCATACCGTGCCCAAATGGTTTGAACTGATAGACAATTCCTTTCTACCTACCGATATGCAAAAACAATACAAGAACCTAATATTGAGAAGACTAATATTACTGAAATGATTTAAAAAACAATGGGAATGGAAACATAATAATAATGTAACACCTTAATAACATGAAAGTAAAAAAAATCATTCTGTCGTTTTTAATATTGGGTTCTGTCTATAACATGACAGCTCAGCAGTACAAATACCCTTTCCTGAATCCGCGACTGGATACTGAAAAAAGAGTGAGCAACCTTATTTCTCTTCTTACTTATGAAGAGAAGATCAATATGTTTTCAGGAGCCGGCATACAACGGTTCGGTATTAGATCGGCTGGAGGGACGGAAGCTATTCATGGCATCGTGCAAGGAGGTCCGGCATGGAGTCAGAATATCAAGGACCAGGTGACGACAATCTTCCCGCAAGGATATGGTTTGGGAGAAACATGGGATCCGGAACTCATCCATCAGGTAGGAAGTACGATGGCTTACGAAGCCCGATACCTGTTTCAGAGTCCAAAATATCAGCGATGCGCATTGATTCTATGGGCACCGAATGCAGATATGGGGCGCGATATCAGATGGGGACGTACAGAAGAATGTTATGGAGAAGACCCGTTCCTTACCGGTTCACTGACAGTAGCTATGGTAAAAGGTATACAAGGCGACAACGCCAAATACTGGAAGGGAGCTTCACTGATGAAACATTTTCTCGCCAACAGCAATGAATCCGGCAGAGCTGAAACATCGTCCGATTTCGACAGTGCCATTTTCAACGAGTATTATGCATACTCTTTCCGTCGGGGAATACAGGATGGTGGCAGCAATGCTATTATGACGGCATACAATTCTTATAATGGTATCGCATGCACAACACATCCCATACTACGTGATATTCTCATGAAGCAATGGGGATTCAATGGTATCATCACTACTGACGGAGGCGCTTTTCAACAGTTGAAGAATGTCAAGCACTTGTACGACAGTCATGAAGAGGCTGCACAGGCTTGTATCAAGGCCGGTACTACCCGATTCCTTGACAACTATAAATCCTATCTTAAGAATGCTGTCAGTAAAGGATTAATCAAAGAAAAGGAATTAGATGAGAATATCAAAGGTAATCTACGTGTGATGGTCAAGCTGGGGTTACTTGACGATTCGGATGATAATCCGTATAAGAATATCGGTATAAAAGACACAATCGACCCCTGGACAAAACAGGACACCAAAGATTTCGTCAGACTTGTCGCAGATAAGTCGGTAGTCCTTCTGAAGAATGACAACCATCTGTTACCTTTAGACCAAAAGACGATAAAAAAGATTGCCGTTATCGGCAACCGCGCAGATGTCATATTAGAAGACTGGTATTGCGGTACTCTTCCTTATAAGATAACACCTCTGGACGGTATCAAAGAGATTGCAGATAAGAATGGCATCGAGGTCAAGTTTGTCAGAGATGACAAACAAGGACTGGCAGAGAAAGCTGCAGCTTGGGCAGATGTGACAATTGTATGTGTGGGTAATGATCCCACGGGAAGTCCTGATTGGGGAAAAGCACCTTGGTCCAAGACCACTCTTGCCAGTGATGGACGTGAGGATGTAGACCGCACATCGTTACAATTGGACCAGGAAGACTTGATAAGACTCGTCTATAAGGCGAATCCTAAAACGATAACCGTCCTGATCAGCAGTTTTCCTTATGCTATCAACTGGACCCAGGAGCATGTTCCATCCATCCTTCATGTCACTCAGTCGTGCCAGGAACTTGGTCACGCTGTAGCTGATGTGCTGTTCGGTCAGTATAATCCGGCCGGACGTACCACACAGACATGGGTAAGCAGTATAGACCAACTGCCCGACATGATGGATTATAACATCCGCCATGGCAGAACATATATGTATTTCAAGGGTAAACCTTTATATGCTTTCGGACACGGACTCAGTTATACGAGTTTCGACTACACTAATATATCAACCGACAAGGATATTCTTCATCAGGGTGATAAGATAGATGTCAATATCACCGTCAGGAATAGCGGTAATATGGATGGTGAAGAAGTGGTACAGGTATATGCCAAACTACCAGGTGATGATGCGATAAAAAGATTACGAGGATTCTGTCGCACGAATATAACCAAGGGAGATAGTAAAACCGTCAAAATAATGCTCGACTCTAAAGACCTTGCTTTATGGAATATCAAAGACAACAGATTTGAAATGCCGACAGGGACTGTCACTCTTCAGGTCGGTCCTTCGTCAGATCTTATCAAATTAGAAAAAAATATACTCATTAAATAATTAAACTATGGAAGTAGGACAAAAGTTGCCGGAAATCCTTGGCAAAGACCAAGATGGCAAAGAATGGAAATTAAGTGATTTTACTGGTAAGAAACTTGTGCTATATGTATATCCCAAAGACAGCACACCGGGATGTACGAACGAAGCTTGCAATTTGCGGGATAACTATCATACGTTTCTCAAACAAGGTTATGCCGTCATAGGAGTAAGCATACAAGATGAGAAGTCTCATAAGAAGTTTATTGAGAAATATTCACTTCCTTTTCCTCTCATCGCCGATACAGAAAGACGTCTTGTCGAGGAACTCGGTGTATATGGTGAGAAGAAAATGTACGGTAAGGTTACGATGGGAACATTCAGAACAACATTCATCACCGATGAGAACGGAATAATAACCCGGATTATCGGTCCTAAAGAAATCAAAGTAAAAGAACATTCTGAACAAATTCTCAAATAAGAAAGAAAGAGTCCGTAGATAAAATATCTACGGACTCTTTCTTATAAAACCTAATTAAATTTTTAATTGATTTCTAATTTTTTCTTTAAATTTTTCGCAAGCGCATTTTTATTAAGGAACAGATACGTTGTATTATCCTTGATGTAATTATAACTCATATACCATGTGCCTTGATAATCACCCGTCTTACCCCATGAATTTTTGACCATATAATACTTCCTGCCGTTCTGGTCTTTTGCGATACCGTATATCAGCATCACATGGTCGTAACTGGCATCCCAACTGTCGAAGCGTTGCTGTCTGGTTTCCTGTGTAGGTACTCTCTCTGGGGAACCGGCGCCTAATGATTTCACAATGCTATCCTGAGATGCGCCTGACAGTTTAAGCCATCTGGCAGCATCCGTTCCTGTAAGATCACCTACTTTTTTCACATCATAGTCTATTGCAAGTCCGCTGCGTGTGAATCCCATCTCACTTACATCACCACCCCACGCTACGTTATATCCAGACATGATCGCATCATCCAGTGCATTCATCATTTCATCCACAGGAATATTATAACTCGGTTTATGACGCCACTTATACAACGCTTCAATGACAAACGGTTCATAAAAAGGATGATGCGTAAAACTCGTCATACTGACGTAGTCTTTCATATCCAGTCCCAGGCTGGCCGCAAATGATTTAGGAGTATAAGTCTTCCCCTCATAGACAAATGATTCCGGGCATTTTCCCAAATAGGCGTCCAGGATACCCTGATATCCCACACGCCACTGCGGTGTTATGGTCTTTTCCTTGTTTTTGGCTACACCGTCTATATAAGGTTCCAATATACTGAAGAACTCATTGAAGTTGGCTAGTGAATCACCGACCATAGAACCAGGTGCAGCCATAGCCGTCTCAGGACATATTCCATCATTTTTAATGATATCAAGAACATCATCCGATGAGCCACCTTCTGTAAAATCGCCATGTCCGTGCATTCTTACATATTGTTCAGCACAATCCATATAGTCCTTGTTGGCTACAAACATCTCACTCAGATCATACGTTTTTCCTGTCTTGCGTAATATTTCACTCTCGAAATATCCCACGGTAGCATAATCCCAACATGTACCGCTGCGATTCTGATTTTTGACACTTGTGATTGCGTTTTTATGTATAGTCGTAAAAACGATATCACCTTTATTTGATTTAACGTTCTGTGCGTCTGTCACCATACAGGCAAGCAAGGCAACAGACAATAATGATATTATTTTCATAAATAAATATTTGATATCAGTCTTTCAAAGAATAAGTAATCGTAGTAACCACCCTTATTTCCTTGATATTAGGAGTATTCGCATCGCGGTCTTCTATAGAAAACTGTCCCTGGTCTGCACTTATAATCTTATTGAGTTTGCTATTGCTATTCTCAGCAAATTGTCCAGCCGTCTTCTCTGCATTCTTGATCGCCTCCTGCATCATTTTCGGTTTCATCTTATTGAACGAAACGAACTCGTATTTCACGGGGTTATCATAACCGCCGTCAACTATAGCGATACCTTCTTTAAGCAATTCCCCCTGACGGGATATAATATTACGCACCAGTTTTACATTACGGGAAGTTACCGTTATAATCGAAGTGATATTATATCTATATGAATGTTGATTAGAAGAATACTGTTCTGCATTGAGGTCTATGACCTTAGGCGCATTTATTGTGAGTTCACTCTTCTTTATACCATTTTTAAGGAGGAACGCCTTTATTTTACCTTGCGTTGCCGCTATGCGTGAGTAAAGTTCGGGCAGATTGTCTCCCAGTTCCTTGTACGCCACAGGCCATGTTACCTTGTCGGCTTCCACCTCTTTTTCAGCCAGTCCCTTCACTTCTACCTTACGGTCTTTATTTGCAAAATTGTCTATACCCCCCTTTATGGCAAATCCTAGTATGATAATGCCAATGGCAATCACTACCGATGAAATAATCATTCTGTCTTTCATACTGCATTTATATTTATATGATTTATTAACCGCAAAGATACGCATTATAATTGTATAAAAAAAGAATTTCTAATGTAAAAGCGACATGGAATGTTTAATTATTCATTTAGAGTGCCTCCCGACAATTCTGAAAAGGTTACCGACCACGATGCTGAAAGCCATTGTTACCGTCACACCTATTGTTGAAGCTGCTAATATTGACCAATACCCTTTCAAAACGGGAAAATGATATTCCGCCAGAGGTGCATGCACGAAATGAGGAGCAGATGGAATTATATGAAACTGACTTACTATTCCCTCAAAAGCATCCGGACATGCTGAAGCAAAGGGGGCAGCCAATAATGCAGATATCAATATTAAACTGTAAAACGACCATGAAGAATGATTCCGGCTCATCGGGTAATCTGTCTTGAACAGATGGAATAACAGACAGGTTGAGATACCTTCCACGCCAGCTATCGCAATATGATTTGTCACCAGTACGCGGACTATTGACGGATTTGAATATCCACTGACAAGCATTTCTATACATACGGCCAATACTGCCAACAATATAGAAGACACCCCTGCTACAAATAGAGACAGATCGTGACCATATTTACGCAAAAGTGCATAATAAATTATTCCACCTATTCCTGCTCCGATCAGACTCATATTCGTTATGTTAGCACCAAGCATCAATATTCCGCCGTCTGCGAACAACAGTGTCTGCATAAGCAGTACAATCGACATACTCAGTATGCCCAATGGTATACCCAACAAGGACGCTGCCAGCACACCACCCACGATATGACCGGACAGTCCGCCACCCAATGGGTAGTTTAACATCTGTAAAGCAAATATGGTAGCACTTACTTGTGCGAATCCTGATACAGACGGATGTTCGTCCTTCTTGTTTAAAATGATCAACGAAGTAACAATTCCTCCGATGGCTATTGCTGCCGTTATCGGGCAAATGCCGCCATGTAGCATTTCTGATGGTATGTGCATAATTTAATTGATTTATATTTTTTACAAATAATATTCCAACGGTTGTTGTGATATCGAATAGAGTTCATTATAGATACGATCTCGGATATCATTGAAAATACTCGAATTACGGACTGCAGGATGCGGAAGGTCCACATTGATTATCTTCTGGATACGTCCAGGATCGGTCGACATGATTACAATACGGTCGGCCAGATACACCGCCTCATCTATATCATGGGTGACAAAGACGACGGTCTTGTTCTGCCGCTTTACGATATGAAGCAAGTCGTCTTGCAGTTTGGTCCTGGTTATAGGATCGAGTGCCCCGAATGGTTCATCCATAAAAAGGATACTAGGATTAACGGCTAGTCCGCGAGCTATCGCCACCCGCTGCTGTTGTCCGCCGGACAACTGGCACGGAAATCTTCTGGCATAATCTTTCAAACCTACCAGTTCCGTATATATCCTCGCTGTCTCTATCCGCTCCTGTTTAGAGACTCCTTTCTTTTCCAGTCCCAGTTCTACATTTTTTTCCACCGTTCGCCATGGCAGTAGACCATAGTTTTGGAATATCATAATATTCTTGGTTGACGGTGCTGCGACCTCCGTGCCGTCTATCTTTACTGTGCCGTCTGTCGGTTTCTCAAATCCAGCCAAAATATTGAGCAGTGTGGATTTCCCACAACCGGAGAATCCCAATATGCAGACAAACTCACCTTTTTCTATATTCAGAGACACTCTGTCTATGGCTGTCTTCATCTCATCCCTGCCATGATTACGGGATACGAATTGTTTTGTAACGTTATTTACTTCTATATACATGCTATTAATGATTAATTGACATTACCCCAAAACCTTAATATTCTCCTCTCAAACTTGCCTATCAACAGATCAAGTAGAAAACCGATGATACCGATCACAAGCATGGTGGCTAGCAATTGGTCTGTACGCATATTGTTGCGAGCATCGATTATCATGTACCCCAAACCTGATTGAGTACCGACCATCTCGCCCGATACCAGAAAGATCCATGATGTACCTAAAGCGATATGCAGACTATTGGCTATCTGTGGAAATATGGCAGGTATGATAATTTTGAAAACCGAACACACCCTACCGATACCGTAGTTGTGTGCCACTTTCAGATAGACGGTGTCTACGCCATGAACTGCAGAAGCTGTCGTCAGCAATACGGGAAAGAATCCGGCCAGAAATATAATAACGATGGCCGGAATGTCTCCAATTCCCAATAGAAGGACGACAAACGGCATCCATGCCACTGGTGCTATCGGTCGAATCAGTTGAATAACCGGATAACTATATCTGAACAACGGACTGAATAAGCCGAGCAACAGTCCCAGACCAATACCAGCCAATACTGCCGACAGATATCCTATGATAAAACGGAATATACTGGCGACGACACCTCTTACCAATGTACCGTCCAATGTCAACTCGCCTAATGCTTTCACCACACTCAGAGGCGACGGCAGAAGGCTCTCGTTCAGGTGCAGCCCCGACACTAACAGTTGCCATAGGATGACTACTCCTAGAAACGAAACGACAGTGTAATATATAGATTTCAAAGTACTGTTCATCATTTCAAGTTTTGTTTTACGAATTGTTCATACGAAGGTGGGGTCTTTGCTATATCATACGCCTTGATCTTAGATATCAGATCGTTGTATGCACTCTTAGAAATCGACAGATCTGAATAGTCGATCCACCTTAACGACTGTTCAAGTACATGGTCATCCTGTTGAATGATGGATTTCAGGTCATGCAAAGCCAGTTGATGGTCTTTCAACCGTTTACCAGCCTTCTCATAAACTTGCACGAATCTTTCAGCAAGCGCCTGATGTGTCTTGATAAAATCGTCATTCAGTACAAGACCGCAACAGATTGAATTCTTCCAAAGTTGATTCGACTGGTACAATACATGTCCCTTACCTGATGCCACACCTATCGAACCAAACGGTTCTGCCACACAATATCCACTGATACGGTTACTTGCCAGTGCCGACGGCATCTCCGACGGAGCCAATTCCACTATGTTTACATCCGACAACTTGAGATGATTTTTCAACAACAGATCCCTCAACAGTATATAATGTGATGAACTGCGATGGGGAATAGCGAAACTCTTTCCTCTCAGATCTTCTGCACGATGTATACCATTGGATACAACCACGATATTACCATCACGGTGGCCCAACGCCACAGCCGTAAGACCGATACCATTCTCCTTCGACTTCATCGCCAGTTCGATCAACACGGAGGCACCGTCCACCCTTCCCGTGTTCAGAGCGTCCAACAGTTCAGGCCACGAACCATACTTCACCAGTTCTATGTTCACCTCTTTATCTTTTGCCGCCTCTATCAGTGGCAACGCATGCGTGATCGGCAGATAAGCGATACGTATCACATCCTTGTCCCGTTTTCTATTACCGCACGACGAAACTGCTGCCGTCAAGATGATCACAATGATCGCCACAAATGAGATACTCTTCATTCTCCCCATAATTTTCTCCTTTTCTCTTTTAAGTCTTTTATTATCCTATTGGCCAGTGCTATATGGTCTACATCCACGATCATCTCCGAGCCAAGCAGTTCTTTGGTGCCCGTCGCCATAAAGTCGGAAACTTTCTGAGATCCCTGTACAGGTGCATACACACTATGATAGGAATTCATTCCCAACAGTCTGAATGCGAGTGCGGCACAGATGCCTTTCTCGTTACTCCATTCGGGAGAGATGAAAGCAAAAGGCAAGTCCTTGATCGGTGTACCGAGTGCACCCGATATGCCATTAAAGAAACCTGACGCGCGGGCATTATCCAGACATTCGCCAAGATGCCAGACAGGAGGCGTATCCTTTAAAAAGCCACGGAGTCTGTCACCTGTCTGTTCCAGTGCCTTTACCGAACAAAATCCCAACTTCAGCAATGCGAAAGAAGCACATCCGTTGGTCAGTATGAGTACATTGTTCTTCAACAGTATCTGGGCCACCTCTACGATAGCCTTCTCATAAACGAGTCGGGGGTTGTTACAGCCGACCAGATTGACAACACCCAGTATGTCACCATTCTTCATACCATCAGCGATTGTACGCAGTCCCCTTTCGAAGTGTTTGCTTGCCCACTCTACCGAGAAGCCCATTTCGGCCTCCACTTCATACTGAGGTATCTTCACAGGAACATCGCGGCGATTGGTAAAACTTTCAATGGCGCGCAGCACGATCTTACGTGCCAGATTCTTAATTTCGCCGATATTCGAATGCTCATGATCAAAACCGTAATGTTCAGCTCCCGGCAGTCGGGCCGAATCACTCGTCGTCACCACCGTCGTCTTAAAGCACCTGGCTACATCCATGATTGTAGGGAACACGTCCTGTACATCCGCCACCCATAAATCCAGGGCACCGGTTCCGAGCACCAGTTCCGAACCGACAGCATTAGATAGTGGAATCACACCACCATAGCGGTACATCGCCGACAGGCCCGAACAGCATATTCCGTAAAACTGTATCCCCTTCGCTCCTTTTTCCTTTGCCATATCAATCATCTCTTCCGAATGTCCGATTGCCACAATCTCACGTATCAACAACGGAGAATGACCATGAACGGCAATATTCACATATCCTATTTTAAGTGCGCCCACATTGATTTTCGATGTACTGCGGTGGGGCAGACCATACAAACTGTCCATCGCTATCGAAGACCCTAGACAGGAAGTCCAAGCAAACGAGACACCCGTCCGAAGCAGTTGAGTCATACAGTTGCGCCAGTCACCGTCCGTTCCCGTCGTGGTACGATGCAGACTTTCAAACACCTCATGATAAGGACTGATAGGTATAATGCCCAGTTTTTCCCAAGTATCCAGTCGTTCTTTCGGGGCGAAAGAATATAAAGTGCGATGCTTGCCGGGTACTGTACGTGATAAATCTTCAAGCAGAATGTCAGCCACTTCGACAGCCAACTGGTTCAGCGTCTTTCCTTCCGTGTCGATACCATAAGTTTTGCACACTGCACGTATTTTCTCCTCACCGTCAATAGCAATAGGCGCCTTGCCCTCACCAGCATATTTCAGAGCCAGCATACTTGCCCTACCCCTCGCACCATGACCGGCAGTACCAGCAGCCACAGCACGTACCATATTTCTGGCGACAATCAAATCGGCATCGGCACCACAGACACCACGCGGAGCCTTCTTCGAAATATGACACGGCCCCATACAACAGTTCTTACAACATACGCCCGCCATACCGAAAGCACACTGCGGCTGTTGCCGGTCAAAACGGTCGAAAACCGTTTCCAGTCCCTTCTCCTGCATATTGAGAAGCATCTCCCGCACGGCAGGGTCAGGAGTCTGCTCTATCACTTTCTGCTTATTCGGGAAAGTTTTACGATACTCATTAATAGCAGCAATATAATCGGTAACACCCCCGTGTACATGTGGGTGCGCATGATCATGCCCGTGTATCTCATGTACTTTTTCATCGTCATGCTGATGTTCCTCACTGAAAGCATGCTTGTAACTGTGTTCTAAATCTGAATGTGGACTCATCTTTGTTATTTTTAATGATTTAATTATTTATTTCTTGTGCAAAGGTACAGGTAATCCGCGAAGCATAAAATAGCACAAAAATGCTATTTATCGTACCCATATTGTGGTATTTGGGAATAAAAATGAAATAAAAAAATAAATAAAACGGGAAAAAGTTTGCAGGTTAAAATAATAATCGTACCTTTGACACCGCTGAACATAAGAGTTCGTATTGAGTTTTCCTTTTGAGGTCGTCATTATCAATTCCGGTGTTTTAGTATTAGACAAATAACATTTATAAAATTTTTTAAAGTAAAGTATGAACATTTATGTTGCACATTTGAGCTGGGACACTACAGGTGACAGCTT
>OBMA010000257.1_pt1 | contig 29934 bp, 24 predicted proteins | sample 1539141 | NCBI WGS metagenome assembly OBMA01 (sample SAMEA3991484, study PRJEB22521) | metagenome | biome: anthropogenic terrestrial biome; feature: sewage plant; material: raw primary sludge | place: Sweden | collected 2012-09-26
GTTCTTTGAGTTCTATGCAAATGTACAAAAAAATATCGAGATATGCAATGTAATTGCCTGAAATACAACTATTTAATTTTTAGAACTCCCCTATAGTGATTCAGTAAGTATAACTACAAATGTGTATACCGATTCCAGTCATAGTCATACCGATTCCAGTCATAGTCATTTAACCGTTACTTGCAATGCGTTTAACCGTTACTTGCAATGCGTTTAACCGTTACTTGCAATGCGTTTAACGATTAGTTGAAAGGGGAAATGGTTTTATTGAAACTTTTTTGGAATAAGGCCTGCATTTTAGGGGTTGTTGTAAACTTTTTTAATAAATGTAACAAAGATAAAATGCCAATGGGCAATTTGTCGGAATAATTGGCGAAATCAGAATGTAGATCATTATTCAATATATTGACAGTATTAATTAAAAACCTGCAGGACGGGGTAAATACACACTGACTTAATTCCGCCAACGTGTATATTATAATTATATATGATTCGCATAAATTATAAACTTATCAAAGTGTCAAAATGAAATAGAAATAATCAATTATTAATATAAATTGTTGGTCATTGCAATAATTCTTTGTATTTTTGCCGGTGAGTTTCGTGTGAACGGCTCTGAAGGTAATATTAGGAATTTCTCTTCGCATCCTCTCTTGTATTGAGGATTTGTGGACTAGTTCTACATTTATTCCGAGTTAATGCGCATTAATGCTCAACAATGTCCGCGTTTGTTTCGTGGCATAATTAAGAATTAATAATATATAAACTGAATGAAAGTTTTAAAATTCGGCGGAACGTCTGTAGGCTCCGTAAAAAGCATTTTAAGCTTAAAACACATCGTAGAGAATGAGGCTAGCAAGCAGCCTGTAGTGGTTATTGTTAGTGCCCTTGGTGGTATAACAGATAAGTTGCTTGCGACCTCACAGTTAGCCTTAAAAGGTGACGAATGTTGGAAGTCGGAATTCGACGCCATGGTGGACCGCCATCACAAAATGATAGACACAATCATTACCGACACAAAAAAACGTGAAGACTTATTCAATACCGTTGATGCACTGTTGGAACAGTTGCGTAGCATATACTTTGGTGTTTACCTGATCCACGACCTGAGTGAGAAGACCCAAAACGCCATAGTCAGCTATGGAGAGCGTCTTAGCTCCAACATTGTGGCAAAACTAATAAAAGGAGCGAAGTGGTTTGATGCCCGCAATTTCATTAAGACCGAATTTAAAAACGGCTCACTCACACTGGATAGCGAGTTGACCAACCGATTGGTGCGAGATACATTTGCAGACCTTCCCCGAATATCACTAGTCCCAGGATTCATCAGTAAGGACAGATTCACAGGCGAAGTTACCAATTTGGGACGTGGCGGCAGTGACTACACAGCTGCCATCATCGCTGCTGCACTAGATGCTGAAGTTTTGGAAATTTGGACAGACGTGGATGGATTCATGACTGCCGACCCACGTGTGATAAAGACAGCATACACCATAAATGAACTAAGTTATGTGGAGGCAATGGAACTTTGCAACTTCGGTGCACAAGTCATCTATCCACCAACGATTTATCCTGTATGTATCAAAAACATTCCAATTAAGGTAAAGAACACATTCAATCCCGAAAATCCGGGGACCATCATAAAAGACAAGATTGGAAACGATCGCAAGGCAATCAAAGGTATCTCAAGTATTAGCGGTACAACGCTAATCACTGTAACTGGCCTATCAATGGTGGGAGTTCGTGGTGTAAACCGCCGCATATTCACCACACTGGCCGACAACGGTATATCGGTATTCATGGTTTCACAGGCTTCATCAGAAAGTTCCACATCCATTGGCGTTCGCGATGAGGATGCAGCAGAAGCTGTACGCGTGCTAAACGAAGAATATGCTATGGAAATTGAGACAGGAGCAATGTTCCCAATGCACGCAGAGAGCGGACTAGCAACAATAGCTATCGTAGGCGAAAACATGAAGCACACACCCGGTATTGCAGGAAAACTTTTCGGAACGCTTGGTCGTAGTGGTATAAGTGTGATTGCATGCGCACAGGGTGCTTCGGAGACAAATATTTCGTTTGTTGTTGATAGCAAATACCTGCGCAAATCACTCAACGTTCTACACGACTCATTCTTCCTGTCCGAATACAAAGTTCTCAACTTATTCATTTGCGGTGTGGGAACCGTGGGTGGAAAGCTCATAGAGCAGATTCGTTCGCAATACGAAAAGCTGAAGGTTAATTCACAGTTAAAACTAAACGTGGTTGGCATAGCCAGTTCAAAAAACGCGATATTCAACAGAGATGGACTAGATCTAGACAATTACATGGAGCAGTTAAAAAATTCAGAGCAAAGCAGTGCAAGCATTTTGCGTGAGAACATTATCAATATGAATATATTTAACAGCGTGTTTGTAGACTGCACCGCAAGCAAAGACATAGCATCCCTATATCCGTCGTTTTTGGAACACAACATCAGTGTCATTGCAGCCAACAAGATTGCAGCATCATCAGATTATGACAGTTACCTGCGGCTGAAGCGCACAGCATTGGCTCGTGGCGTAAAGTTTCGCTTCGAAACCAATGTAGGCGCAGGACTCCCAATCATAGGAACCATTAACGACCTGCGTCTTTCCGGTGACAAAATACTAAAAATAGAGGCTGTACTTAGTGGTACACTAAACTTCATATTCAACGAGATTTCTGCAGATATACCGTTCTCTGAGACCGTGCGGCTTGCAAAAGAACAAGGTTACAGCGAGCCCGACCCACGCATAGACCTCAGCGGTACCGATGTCATCCGAAAATTGGTCATACTGACGCGTGAGGCTGGCTATAAGGTAGAACAAGGTGACGTGGAGAAAAATCTCTTCGTACCTAATGATTATCTCAATGGATCGGTAGATGATTTTTGGAAACGACTGCCCGAATTAGATGCGAACTTCGAGGAAAGGCGCAAAAGGTTGGAAGCAGAAGGAAGGCGTTGGCGTTTTGTTGCGACGATGGACCACGGTAAAACAAGCGTGGCACTACAGACTGTAGGCAATAATCACCCGTTCTACAATCTGGAAGGTTCCAACAACATCGTGCTTCTCACAACAGAGAGATACAAGGAATATCCTATGCAGATACAGGGCTATGGAGCCGGTGCCAGCGTAACTGCCGCTGGAGTATTCGCGAACATAATGTCAATTGCTAACATTTAATAATTAAGATTGGAAATTGAGAATTATGACTACTATCATAGTCTCAAGTACAAAAGCATATCATAATTATCAACTCCACATTAATATAAATATGAAACATATTATAATCCTTGGTGATGGAATGGCAGACCATGCCGTAGAAAAACTAGGTGGGAAAACTCTGCTGCAATACGCCAACACGCCCTATATGAACAAACTTGCACACGAAGGACGCACAGGTAGAGTAATGACCATTCCTGATGGTTTCATGCCTGGCTCTGAGGTTGCTAACACAGCCATCTTGGGATATGATTTAAATAAGGTTTACGAGGGTCGTGGTCCTCTTGAGGCGGCATCTATTGGATATGATATGCAACCAGAAGACATGGCTATCAGATGTAACATCATTTGTATGGAAAACGGTGTGATAAAAAACCATCATGGCGGACACATCTCCACTGAGGAAGGAGACCTGCTCATTAAATATCTTGATAAAAAACTTGGCAATGATAAGATAAAATTCATTGCAGGTATTCAGTATCGTCACCTTCTCATAATCAAAGGAGGTAACAAGCATATAGTTTGCGCCCCACCACATGACCATCCAAATGAGAGATGGAAACCGCTGCTCGTTAAGTCAAAAGCGGATTACGAAAATGATAACGAGAACGGCAGAATGACTGGTCAAGAAACGGCCGATTTAATCAATGATTTAATTTACAAATCACAAAAGCTATTGGTTGCACATCCTTTAAACATAGCCCGTGCAAAAAAAGACAAAGACCAGGCTAATTGCATTTGGCCTTGGAGCGGCGGTTATCGCCCAACGATGAGGACACTGATGCAACTGTTTCCCAAAATCAAAACGGGTGACGTGATATCTGCGGTAGACTTGATTCGCGGTATCGGACATTATGCCGGACTGCAAAATATTATCGTTGACGGCGCCACAGGACTTTCTGACACCAACTATGAGGGCAAGGCACAAGCCGCAATCGACGCTCTTCGAAAAGACGACTTCGTTTTCCTGCACATAGAGGCAAGCGATGAGGCTGGGCATGATGGTGATTTAGAACTAAAACTCCAGACAATTGAAAATCTAGACAGTCGAATAGTGAAGCCTATCTATGAAGAAGTGAAGACATGGACTGAACCTGTATGCATAGCAATTTTGCCCGACCACCCCACTCCAGTTGAAATCCGTACCCACGTGAAGGAGCCAGTTCCTTTCCTTTTTTGGTATCCTGGCATAGAACCTGATGATGTCAATGAGTATGATGAGGTGAGTTGCGTTAGCGGAAGCTACGGATTACTGGTGCAGAATCAGTTTATGGAAGAGTTTATGAAAATCAATCAGAATTAAAACTCGAAAACGAATAATGACATTATGAAATATTATAGTACAAATAAAAAGGCGCCCCTAGCAACATTGCACGAAGCTGTTGTAAAGGGACTGGCATGTGATCGCGGGCTGTACATGCCTGAAAAGATAAATACACTGTCAAAAGACTTCTTCGGCAACATACAGGATATGTCTTTCCAAGAGATTTCATACACTGTAGCCGATGCTTTCTTCGGTGAGGATATTGATGCAGAAACTCTGAAGAAAATCGTTTATGACACATTAACTTTCGATTGCCCTGTAACCAAGATTACAGACAACATCTATTCTTTGGAACTATTTCATGGACCTACTCTCGCATTCAAGGATGTTGGCGCACGCTTCATGGCCCGTATGCTCCAGTATTTCATCCGTCAGGAAGGCAAGGAACAAGTAAACGTGCTTGTTGCAACTAGTGGCGATACAGGGTCTGCTGTGGCCAACGGATTTCTTGGCGTAGATGGCATACACGTCTACGTACTCTATCCCAAAGGAAAGGTGAGCAAAATTCAGGAAAGCCAGTTTACAACACTCGGGAAAAACATAACTGCTATCGAGGTGGACGGAGTGTTTGACGATTGTCAAGCTTTAGTGAAGTGTGCTTTCATTGACGAAGAACTCAACAACCACATGAAACTCACCTCAGCAAACTCCATAAATGTGGCTCGTTTCCTACCACAGGCATTTTATTACTTCAATGCTTACGCACGTATGGAGAAACTTGGACTTGCAGACAATCTTGTGATGTGTGTACCAAGTGGCAACTTCGGCAATATCACAGCCGGGCTTTTTGGTCACAAGATGGGATTGCCGATCAAGCGTTTCATAGCAGCTAACAATGTCAACGACATTTTCTATAAATATCTGCAAAGCGGAAAATACGAACCGAAGCCCAGCAAGCAAACTCTTGCAAATGCAATGGACGTGGGTGATCCGAGCAACTTTGCACGTATATATGACCTCTACTGCGGTGACCACGACAAGATTACATCTTATATCAGCGGTGCTACATATACTGACAACCAAATTCGTGAGACCATGGCTGAATGCTTTAAGGCGAGCGGATATATCTTGGATCCACACGGTACATGCGGTTATCGTGCTTTGAAAGATGGTTTGAAAGATGGAGAAATAGGCGTGTTTTGCGAAACAGCCCATCCCGCCAAGTTCAAAGATACTGTTGAACCAATCATCGGAACAGAGATTGAAATCCCCGCTCGACTTGCAGCATTCATGAAAGGCAAGAAGCAATACATCGAAATTGGCAAGAACTTTGCCAACTTCAAATCATTTTTGCTTAACCAATAATAATATAAAATGACATGGTAATGTAACGTTTCTTTAGTTCCGAACATTCACCACCATAAATATTTTTTGGAATAATGAGGATTTTTCAAATCTCCATCAAAATGACATGTTATTGATTCAACCATTTTCATTCCCTAATTTCTGTTTCTGAATTATAATATTAGGCATGGTAAAATGATGTTGATTGTCTCACTTTTTGATTTTTTTGAGTTTAAATGCCAATATATTCTAGTTCAACACATTTATTTATCAATCTAACATACAAAAATAATATTTGAGGATAAAAAACTAAAATGCCAAAATTATATAGAAATGAAAGACAAAGAAGAATAAATATGTAAAAGTGAAAGTCAGAAAAGGTGAAATGAGCAAAGGTGATAAGGAAGGGCTTACATCCATCATTTTTATCAAAGAATAAAAAACCACAAATCCTTGTAAATACATTTTTATTTATTAAATTTGCACAAAAATAGCACATAACAAGCTTGAATTGCAAACAATGGAATACATCGCCCTTGTCGAATCAAAACCGAGACTATTGCCGTTTTATCTAGCAATGGAAGAATATGTTGCCAGCCAACAGTCTGATGACGACTGCTTCTTTATGTGGCAGGTGCAGCCAACTGTCATCTTCGGACGGAATCAGTTGATAGAGAACGAAGTCAACCTAGACTATTGTCACTTACATGGCATCAAAACATTCAGACGCAAAAGTGGTGGTGGATGCGTATATGCCGACATGAGTAATATCATGTTTTCGTACATAACAAAAGACGAAAACGTGAATTTTTCTTTTAATAAATACATAAATATGGTGACACAGGTGCTCTGCAAACTGGGCATCAATGCCAAGGCAAGCGGCCGCAACGACATTATGATCGGCAGCAAGAAAGTCTCGGGCAACGCTTTCTATCATATCCCGGGCCGTAGCATAGTACACGGAACAATGCTCTATGACACTAATATGGAAAACATGGTTGGCAGCATCACACCGACGAGCGACAAACTAGTAAGCAAAGGGGTGAAGAGCGTCCGCCAACACATCGCTCTACTCAAAGACTATGTCAACATATCTCTAGAAGATTTCAAGGAATTTGTGCATCATAACCTGTGTGACAGCGAAAGGACACTCTCCGTCGAAGACATGATATGCATAGAAAATATTGAACGTGAATACCTTACGCCGGAGTTTATTTATGGTAACAACCCACGATACACAATCTCGCACCATCGTAGAATAGACAATGTGGGCGACTTTGAGGTGCGCATCGAACTGAAAAACGATATTATAAAAGAAGTGAACATCATGGGCGACTATTTCCTCACTGGTGACATAGACAACCGAATATTTAAGCCACTGCGCAACATTCGTATGGACGCAAGATTTATAGATGCTGCCCTACCTGATAAAGTGGACGACATCATAATGAACCTGAATAAAAATGATTTGATAAAACTGATACTAAATACTTGATTACATGGAAAATAAAAGAACTTGTCTTTATGACAAGCATGTTGAACTTGGTGCTTTGATGCAACCTTTCGGCGGTTTCGACATGCCGATACAATATTCGTCTATCATCGATGAGCACAATGCAGTGCGCCAACATTGCGGAGTTTTCGATGTGTCCCATATGGGCGAAGTATATGTTACTGGAGATGATGCAGAACTGTACGTAAACCACATCTTCACAAACGACATCACCAATGCTCCAATCGGCAAGATTTATTATGGAATGATGCTTTATAACGATGGTGGGACGGTGGATGACCTGCTTGTCTACAAGATGGGCGAACGTGAGTTTTTCATCGTCATCAATGCCGCCAACATAGACAAAGATGTGAAATGGATGCACCATAACGCCGAAGGATTTGATGTTACTATCGACCACTGCAGCGAATACTACGGCCAAATTGCAGTGCAGGGACCAGATGCAGAAATAGTAATGGAAGATATTCTTTCATTGCCTTGCAAAGAGCTTTCATTCTATACAGTGAAAAGCCTCAAAGTTGATAAAGAAAATATCATCATCAGTCGCACTGGATATACGGGCGAAGACGGATTTGAAGTTTATGCATCGCATGAGTTCATCCGTGCACAATGGGACATACTTATGGCAAGCGGTCGTTGCAAACCTTGCGGTTTGGGATGCCGTGACACACTACGCTTCGAGGTGGGTCTACCTCTCTATGGAGAAGAATTGAGCAAAGAAATATCTCCGATCATGGCGGGGCTTGGCATGTTCTGCAAATTGGACAAGCCTGAATTTATCGGAAAGAACGCTCTATTGAAGCAAAAGACAGAAGGCATTACCAAAAAGTTGGTTGGTATAGAACTCCATGACCGTGCAGTTCCACGCCACGGATATGCAGTATTGAAAGATGGCAGGAAGATTGGTGAAGTGACAACCGGTTATCACTGTCTATCAGTGGACAAGAGCGTATGCATGGCACTAGTCGATTTCGAATATTCCAATCTAGGCACCGATGTAGAAGTACAGATTCGCAAGAAGACATTTCAAGGAACAGTTGTAAAGAAGAAATTCTATGACAAACATTACAAAAAGGATTAACAACTATAAAATATAAAATCAACATGGCAAAATTTATTGACGGGCTCTATTACAGTGAGTCGCACGAATTCGTTCGCGTAGAAGGCGAATATGGTTATATTGGCATTACAGACTACGCCCAGAATGCTTTAGGGAACGTAGTATATGTAGACATGCCAGATGTGGATGATGAAGTCGAGGCCGGAGAAGAGTTTGGCGCCGTTGAGAGCGTGAAGGCTGCCAGTGACTTAAATTCACCAGTTAGCGGTACTGTCGTTGAAATAAATGAAAAACTTGAAGAACAACCAGAACTAATTAACAAGGATGCTTTCGGTAACTGGATTATCAAGGTTGAGCTGACAGACAAGACTGAATTGGACAGTCTAATGGACGCTGGGACTTACGAAGTTTTCTGTAAAAACAATAATCAATAGGAGTAACCATTGAGACGTACCACATTCTCCCGATATTAATCCATAATATTTCGGACGCATGCTATACGCCACAACGTATCCTCATAAAAGAATATGCAATACAAATATTTTCCTCATACTGAAGAAGATATCGCTCTGATGTTGGACAAAATCGGCGTAAAATCACTTGATAAACTTTATGCAGAGGTGCCAGAGAGCATCCGTTTCAGAAGCGATTATAACTTACCTAAAGCAAAGAGCGAAATCGAAATCAGACAATTGTTTGACCAGTTAGGCTCATGTAACAAACAACTGACTGTCTTTGCTGGTGCCGGAGTCTATGACCATTACATACCATCAATAATTCCGGCAATAGTCGAGCGTTCCGAGTTTTTGACCAGCTACACCCCGTATCAGGCTGAAATATCGCAAGGTACACTACACTACATCTTCGAATATCAAAGCATGATGACAGAACTGACTGGCATGGATATTTCTAATGCCTCGATGTACGACGGTCCTACAGCCACAGCAGAAGCCGTACTGATGGCTAATGCCGTGGCAAAGAAAGCCAACAAGGTGCTCGTTTCCGAAACTGTAGACCCTAAGACATTGTCCGTAATCAAGACTTACGCTCACTTTCATGGAGTGGAGATAGAGATGATTACTGCCGAAAACGGTGTTACATGTAGAGAACACCTCGAACTCAAAATGGCAGAAGGAGGCATCGCCGGCGTTGTTGTACACCAGCCCAACCGATTCGGCATCATCGAAGACTATAGCGGCTATGCTGACATTTGCCACAACCATAAAGCTCTTTTCATAATGAACAGCGTGCCAGCCGACCTTGCACTGCTCAAGACTCCGGGAGAATTAGGCGCAGACATAGCCGTTGGCGACGGTCAGTCGCTTGGCCTACCTATGTCATTCGGAGGTCCTTATGTCGGATACTTGTGCTGTACAGAAAAGCTGATGCGCAAGATGCCAGGAAGAATCGTTGGCAAGACTTTGGACAAAAATGGTCAGCGCTCATTTGTACTCACCTTACAGGCACGCGAACAGCACATACGCAGACAGAAGGCCACATCCAACATTTGCTCCAATGAGAGTCTGATGGCATTGTTTGCAACCGTCTACATGAGTGTTATGGGCAAAGACGGCGTGAAAGAGGCAGCCCAATTGTCTTATGATGGTGCGCACTATATGTGCGAGAAACTGTTCAAGACTGGCCGTTTCACTATGGCTTTCGACAAACCTTTTTTCAATGAATTCTGCGTTAAATACAATGGTGACGTGGATGTTTTACAGCGTCATCTACTTGATAACGGAATTCTTGGTGGCATAAAAATTGCGGAAGACACATTGATGTTTGCCGTAACCGAAAAACGCACGAAGGAAGAAATTGACCTACTAGTAGCATTAACTAACATTTAAATCCTCGCCAATATGAACAATATATTATATGGAAATCTGATATTTGAGTTGTCTCATCCTGGTCGCAGAGGATATTCCCTGCCTAAAAATCGTTTTGGTAATCACGAATTACCAAAGGAGATGTGCAGAGAAAATGATGCAGAACTACCAGAGTGCGATGAAATGACTGTGATACGCCACTACACCAACCACAGTGGTAACAACTTCGGAGTAAACAATGGATTATATCCTCTCGGCAGCTGCACGATGAAATACAATCCACAGATAAACGAGGAGATTGCTTCTCTACCACAGTTTGCTAACCTGCATCCACTACAGCCTGCAGAGACGTGTCAAGGTGCATTGGAAGTATACTACAACTTGCAGCAATATCTGGCAGAGCTAACTGGAATGAGCATATTTACCCTCAATCCATGCGCCGGTGCACACGGTGAATTGACGGGACTGATGATAATCCGCTCATACCATCAAAAACGCCACGATGACAAGCGCATTAAAGTAATTGTTCCGGATTCTGCCCACGGAACCAACCCCGCTTCTGCAGCAGTCTGCGGACTGGAAGTGGTTGAGGTGAAGAGCACAGCCGAAGGCATCGTTGATGTTGAAGACCTTAAAGGCCTGCTAGATGATAGCGTTGCTGCAATGATGATGACCAATCCAAACACGCTTGGTCTGTTTGAAAAAGAGATTCCTGAAATAGCCAAGTTGGTACATGATTGCGGTGGTCTGATGTATTATGACGGTGCAAACTTAAACCCAATGCTTGGTGAATGTCGCCCTGGTGACATGGGATTCGATGTGATGCACGTCAATCTGCACAAGACGTTCTCCACCCCTCACGGCGGTGGCGGTCCCGGTTCCGGACCTGTAGGCGTGCGAAAAGGATTGGAAGATTTTCTGCCTTCTCCTCTGGTTATAAAAAATGGCGACAAGTTTGATGTTGTAAGAGACACAGAGCACATATCCATTGGTGCATACCTCGGCAATTTCGCTGTTATTATGCGTGCATACGCCTACATCCTTAGCTTGGGCAGAGATAACATCCAAATGGTAGGGCCACTAGCCACACTCAATGCCAACTACATCAAGGAATGTCTTAAAGACGTATATGAATTACCAATCGAGGGATTATGTATGCACGAATTTGTTTTCAACGGACTTAAGGACAAGAGTACAGGCGTGACTACAATGGACGTTGCCAAGCGTCTGCTCGACTATGGGTATCATGCACCAACGATCTATTTTCCACTGCTATTCCATGAGGCAATGATGATAGAGCCTACCGAAAATGAGAGCAAAGAAACAATAGACATATTCATCGACATCTTGCGAAAGATTGCAAAAGAGGCCATTGAAGAGCCAGACACTTTATTGAATGCACCTAATAACACACCTATTTCACGTGTAGATGATGTGCTTGCTGCCAAGCACCCTATCTTGACATACAAGCAATTGATGATAGATGAAAGCTGAAATTAAACTGCATTTGAACTTTAATCTTTAATCTCTTTAGAATTTGACAAATGACAAAGACTGATTTAATCATTATTGGTAGTGGCCCAGGCGGATATCGCGCCGCCAAATATGCCACACAGAACGGTTTGAAGGTCACAATCATAGAGAAAGCATATGCTGGTGGCACATGCCTCAACTGCGGTTGCATACCAACAAAGACATTTTGCCACGATGCAGAAGTCATTGAGGAGATGAGACATGCCAATAAACTTGGCGTGTCTCAGACAACCAACGACATTGACATAAATAAGTTGCAAGAGCGCAAGCAGCAAGTAGTTGAGCAATTGCGCAATGGGGTTGAGACGCTAATGACATCGCCTGGCATTAATTTCGTTCATGGCAAAGCACATTTCGTCGGTTCTAAGACAATAGCCGTTGATCGCGAAGAATTCACCGCCGATAATATTATCATCGCAACAGGTTCACATGCCAAGATTCCGCTAATGGAAGGTATTAATCTTCCAGGAGTGATCACATCCACCGAATTATTGGATATCAACCACATACCGAAAAGCTTATGCATCATCGGTGCAGGTGTTATCGGTATGGAATTTGCATCTTCATTCTGCAGTTTTGGCAGTAAGGTAACGGTGATTGAATTTCAAAAGGAGTGTCTGCCCACAATGGATAGCGACATTGCAAAACGTCTGCGCAAGACATTGGAACACCGCGAAATTGAGTTTAACCTACAATCTGGTGTAAAAAGGATAGAGAAAACCGATAATGGGCTGACCGTTACATTTGAAAAGAAAGGCAAAGAGTCGACAATTGAAGCCGATATTGTATTGGTTTCCACAGGACGTTCTGCAAACACAAATGACCTGAGCCTTGAAGAAGCAGGCATCACTAATGACCGAAATGGTATCACGGTGGACGAAAACATGCAAACCAATGTCAACGGGATATATGCAATTGGTGATGTAAACGGCCGGCAGATGCTTGCCCATGCTGCCACATTCCAAGGTTTTCGTGCCATTAATAATATTCTCGGCAAAACTGATAACATTCGTTTCGACATAATGCCCGCTGCAATTTTCACTAATCCAGAAGCCGCCAGTGTCGGACTATCAGAAGACCAATGCATACAGATGGGAATTGATTTCAACTGTCATAAAGGTTATTACCGAGCTAATGGTAAAGCTTTGGCTATCAATGCTACAGAAGGTCTAGTTAAACTAACAATTGACTCTAATGAAAAGATTATTGGATGCCACATCTATGGCGCCCATGCATCTGATATGGTGCAGGAAATAACAGCTCTAATGAATCACAATGCTACACTTTCCGACTTGCACAACACAATTCATATCCACCCTACACTTTGTGAGATATTGCAAGATATTTAAAGACCACCCCGCCCAAGGATGGGTGTGGGAAGTCTTTATTGCGTTAAATTCTGTCAATATTGGCACTGTCTTCCTCTTTTATTGTAATTTAGCACCACATTATTGTCAGATGCTAAAACAATGAAAAGGATTTTATTCATTACAATAACTCTATTTGCTACGCTAAGTTTGCAGTCACAGGAACTACAAGCCATGCTGAGCCATTATTCCACAGAAAATGGACTGCCAAGCAACGCTGTGTCAGACATCATACAAGACAAACATGGATATATATGGATTTCCACATGGAACGGTTTGTGCAGATACGATGGCTATAACTTCTACACATATACCACTGGCACAGCTAGTGGCATACCTTTACTACACAACCGCATTCTTGACATTATTTCAGACAACCAAGGCAACATATGGATGCATATGTATGATAACCGTATCTTCGTACTCAACCGCAAGACAGATATAATACACAATGCTTTCGAAAATATTGACGGTGGCGCAAACATACTCAGTGAAAGACATCTGACTGCAGGCCCTGACGGATATGTATATGCCATTGTCAATGGAAAAGGAATATACAGGATGGGACTATTCAACAATCACCTGACAAATCATCTATATAACATCCATGGTCTTAATGTCCGCAGCACCTTGTGTGACACCAATAATCAACTGTGGCTTTCCACAAATTCATGCATAGCAACCCTTGACATAAAGACAGGGAAGATAACCACATTCCATAAATTCGATGTTAAAAACGTGACGGCAATATCACAATACAAGAACATCATTTGCGCAGGAACACATGAGGGTGACATATATTTACTGAAAAAAAGCGGATCTGTAAATAACAATAAGAAAATCCACGCCACTAACCAGCCGATAACATCCATAAGCATAGATAGTAAAGGTATGATATGGTACACCACAAACGACCAAGGTGTATCACGCTACAACATAATAAACCATTCACAGAAGACTTTCACCCAAAATGTTCCAGCACCAGAGTCGGATGTCCACGGGACAACGTTATTCGAATATGGTGACCTACTGTGGGTTAGAATGAATCATGGTGGATTTGGGTATTATGACCGTAAAAGAGACGTGATAAACTACTTCTACAACAAACCGGACAATTCATGGAACCTATCCAACACTGTAGCCACATATATGGCTCTACCAGAAGGTGTTATTTGGATGTCAACCAACCGTCGCGGACTGGAAAAATTAGAGTTGTTCAACGAACGTATCAAGCGTAATTATTTAGCTCCAGGGTCAGATAAGTTTGGTGTCAACGAAGTGCGTGCTATGCTCTATGACAAGAAAAGAAGCCGCATTATAATGGGTAACAAGAAAGGCGAACTATACATCTATGACAAGACACTGAGGCCGCAACCGCCTGTACTCAGTATGCAAGGCAGAATATATGGACTGATGCAAGATAGTAAAGGTAATATATGGATCAGCAACAAAGACAAAGGACTTTTCGTGTTGAAAGCAGGTTCGGTCACGCCCATAGAGATTAAGGGGCTAAATTCTTCGGCAACATATATAACGGCCGAAGACAATCATGGCAACATTTGGGTAGCGACTTACAATGGTGGAGTAAACATGATATTACCAGATGGCACTGTTCTCTCACCTAATCATGGAATTAAAGGGTATTCACACAATTCTTATCTCAAAGTGCGCACAATACGCATGGCTGTCGATGGTAGCATTTGGGCGGGAACTACTGATGGAATATTAATTATTAGATATAATGCGCGCACCAAAAAATTCAGCATACAGCCACTCCCCCAATCTGATAACGTGAAAGAACAGATGGGCAATAATGACATTATACAGATAGCAAAGGCCAAAGACGGTTCGATGTGGATTGCGACAAATGGAGGCGGTCTGAGCCACACAATAGGAAAGAGTGACGATGGAAAATGGAGGTTTGAGACATTCGGCGAAAAAGATGGACTGCCAAGCGATGAAATCCGTTCGATAACATTCTCTGCAGACGGCACTGTCTGGTTTGCCGCCGACCAGAACATTTGCTCTTATGACCCACAAAAGAAACTCTTCACCACTTTCTCACTGCAGGATGGTGTCGGCAGTGTGGCATGCTCTGAAGCTGCAGCTATCACCCTGCCTGACTCACGGATGCTTTTCGGCACGCTTAATGGTTATTATATTGTGGACTGTTCACGATTGAAAACACAGCAAGGTCGCACACTCCGTTTGGCCATAACAGACTTTTATATCAACGATCGACAAATGTCACCACGCCTGAACAATACATATAACTATTATATCCCAGACAGTAACTATGTTGAACTTCCAAGCCGCAGCAACGTGTTTGCATTCCGTTTTTCCTCACTCAACTATCAATTGCAACACCGTGTACATTACCAATACATGCTCGAAGGATATGATGACCATTGGCTTAATGCTGATCGAAACCGCATGGTGAGTTACAACGACATACCTGCAGGCACATATACATTCCGTGTAAAGGCTTTCTTGTTAGAATCACCGGACAAATATGATGAACGTACCATAAAAGTTGTTGTGCCACCATATATTTTTGCATCAACTGCAGCCATATGGATTTACTTATCCCTTTTCTTAACCGGCATGGCAACATACACCTATTGGCGACGTCTGCAAAGACACAAAATGGATGATAATATCAAGAAAATGCGTGTTCTAAAAGTCAGTCCAGACGAAATAGCTTTCCAAAAACAAGATGATTATGAGTTGGTAAAACACATTCTGGATTGGATTGAACTGCATTATCAAAATTCTGACATGAAAGTGGACGACATTGTGGCGCAAAGCAGTCTGTCACGAACTTCTTTTTATAACCAGTTAAAAGCACTCACGGGGCTTTCACCAAAGGAGTTCGTAAGTGATTTCCGTTTAAAAAAGGCATCGATGTTTCTTGAGAATGATGGCTACACTATTGCCGAAGTTGCATACAAGACAGGCTTTAACGACCCAGTATATTTTGCCCGTATCTTTAAGCAAAAGTTTGGTATCACACCGTCTAAATATCGCGATAGCATGCAAAATAAAGTCAATAATGACAACATAGGGAAACAATAAAGTCAAATGACTTAACCAGAAAAGAATCAATGATATGCTTAAATATGGAACACTGATTGTTCCCTCTAGACACAAGTCGGTAAAACGACTTCATCATGAATTTCATTTCCGTGTTGTGAGCATATTGTTTCATTGACAACAAACTATAAGCATTATATGGATATGTCATAATAAAAACAAATCGTCTGAGCTTATTATAATTCTTATCCAAAACTTGAGCATTATAGGCAATTATGTACAAATAACCTATCTTCACGCAGAAAAACTGATCTTTATTTATTCACCACAAAAGATGTTTGACGAGCCAAATTTAATCCATGTCACATTAATCAAAAAAGTTTACAACACCCCTCAAAATTCAGGCCTTATTTCAAAAAAGTTTCCCATCGGTCACAAATACACGATTCTGGAGCGATATCGCAATGTATTGATATTCAGGTTGTTAATATTTTCAGGCAAAATATCAAGCTCAAAATGTGTCACAATTGATCCCTTTTGGGTCGTCAACTAGCCATTAGACGCATTGCAAGTAACCATTAGACGCATTGCGGGTAACGGTTAAACGCGTTGCAACTAACCATTAGTTGAATCACCGAAAAGCAAAATCACAAAATCGGAGCATAATTTCTACTTCTTAATGTTCCCTTTTTGGTTTTAAAATTTCTGGTTTTATAAATATCAAAGCTAGATTCAAGTAACAAGTATGATACTTTTCGATGAATAAAAGCTTACAAAACGATGAAACACATCGAGGAGTTGTCTTGCGACGTGGACTCACAGCTCCCAAGAGCATAGCAAATTATCAAAACAACATGAGAAGAGGAGGCCGAGATATCACCCTGATTAATCACTGGATGTTAAAGAACAAAGGGACCCGAGCGTAGATTGTGATAAAAGCGGATATTATACAGAAAATCATCATAGCTTTCACTCAGTCAATGGGTTAAACAGAAGTATAGAATAAATTATCCTTTTCCATCTAGATACTCAGCAAAAATTCGGGCTGCGCTCTCAACTTTTGCAGCGCAAGGGCGCACTTTGTAGTATTCTGAATTACGTTCTGATGCTTCGGGGGTCTTATCTATCGGTCCCTTCAACCCAAGAAGTTCAGCACAAATCACACTTCCATTACGCTCCATAAACTTAGCCAACAAAGATTGCACCACTTTGTAACATTCCGTCTTTCCTGCATGGTCGGCACCATCGGTCTGACCGCAATCCATACCAGCCAGTATCACCATTCCCGACACAGCGCCACACATCATGCGCAACCGCCCCACTCCGCCACCAAACCCGGCTGCGATCTGCTTAGCTTGAATATCAGTGAAACCATATAGGTCAGCAAAAGCCCCAACTACCGATTGAGCACATCCATAGCCATGCATGAAATTCTCCACGGCATGCTGTATTCTGTCTTCATATTTCATAACAATCACATTTATATTATCATACAAAAGTAAATGAAATATATGAAACCACAAAATCTTTTGTGGATAATATACCACCGTTAGGCATAAGACTGAGTCTGATGCAAAGCGAGTGAGAACTCCGTATTGCTCACACTGGATATTATATTGCTGATTACGCATTATCAAATCTAGCAAAAGCATTGGGGAAAAAGAATGATGCCAAAAAGATTCATGGCTCAAAGCAAGGGATACAGGAACTATTATTCAAATGAAGTAGAAACACTACGCCCAAAATATGCCGACGGCAAGTTCATCACGCCATTCGACCCAAAGGCAGGAATTGATTTCTCCAACGCTCCGAGTTCCCATGAAGGTTCGGCTTGGAACTACACTTTCTATGTCCCCTACGATATACCTGGGCTGACAAAACTCATGAGAGGAGAGAAATAGTTTGTGGGCAAGCTGCAAATGATCTTCGACCAAAACCTCTACGATCCCGCAAACGAACCTGATATAGCATATCCTTGCCTGACAATTACTTCAAAGACGAAGAATAGCGCATTCAAGAGGAAATCAACAAACTGTTGGCAAAATACTACAAGGATGAACCAGACGAAATGCTAGGCAACGATGATTGTGGAACGATGTCGGCATGGGCTATATTCTCAATGATTGGCCTGTATCCAGACTACCCGGGTTCACCGTATTACTCGACAACAGCACCAATATTCGAAAAAGTAACTTTGCACCTTACCAAGAAGTATTATCCAAATGGTGACATCAACAGATGCCATCTACATCAACGGGATGTCGCTCGGTGAAAAGAAAACGAACAAATACCGCATATCACATGACGAACTCATCAATGGCGGAAAACTTGTATTCGAACTGAGCAGCAAACACTAAAAATGACAGACTATCTGATATAGGTGAAATAGATAAATGCCAATATGGCAACTATCACTGCCATAGCAATTGTCTTGAAAAGACAACTGGCAACTTTTTTCAATATAATAACAGCAACAATAATGCCTACCAATACTAAAATATAATACGCAAAGTTTGTACTCATGGGTTTTTATTTAAAAAGATGACGGAAAGATGTTGGTATAGCTGTCTCAAACTCCATACGCTCACTAGTAACAGGGTGATAGAAACATAGCTTAAAAGCATGAAGACATAGTCGATGGATGGGATCATCACCATTTCCGTATTTTACATCGCCACAAACAGGATGTCCCATATCTGCAGAGTGAACACGTATCTGATTTTTGCGGCCTGTCTCCAATCTGTATTCCACGAGACTGTGGTCCGTGGTGCGTTTAAGCGTGTGAAAATGAGTCACGGCATACTTGCCACCATTGTCCACAGGACTAGAGTATGTAACATATGCCTTGTTGTCCTTCAGCCAATTGGAGATAGAACCATCGTCTTCCTCCATCTCACCGGAAACAATAGCCACATAACGCCGGTCGTAAACAATATTGTGCCAATCATGTTCAAACAACTGCTCTGTCTGAATGTCCTTGGCATAAACCATCAGTCCGCTGGTATCACGGTCAAGACGATGAACGACATGGGCCGTACAACGCTGACGCGACTTGTGAAAATAATCATCCAGCACCGACTTCACATTCAAAGAAGAATGTCCTGCTGCCATAGATAGAATACCGATATTCTTCTCAACAACAACAAAATAGCGATCTTCATAAACAATCTTCACATAACGGCTCTTGAACTTGTCATTCTTCTTGGATTTACTAATTGAAACATTCATTCCCGGCTTGAGCATGAAATCAAACAGAGTGACACATTTGCCATTCACCTTGACACCCCTTCCCTGCAGTGTAGCCTTAAGCTTACTGCGACTCTCACCTTTAATGTTTTCCAAGAGCCAATCAAGTAACTGGCCCTCTTTATCAACTACATAGTTGGTATAATCATTGTGATTATTATAATTGTTTGTTCTCATTTGCTTGCAAAGATAGTGCAAAAAAATCGATTAAGTGAAGTAAATGGTAATTTATTCATATCTGCTAGCGTGATAATTTTATCAAAATTGGAAGACAATACGAAAAAGTTTTCTTTTTGTCCATGTCACAAAATAACAGGGTTAACCACTAAAAAAGGACATTATAAATTGACTAATATTAATTAAAAAATATCTATTATTATGATTATCAAATATTTGGTTATACGGATTATTTTTTATACCTTTGCACCCATTTATAAAATACAACAAGGTAAAAAAGAATGATAACAGTCACAAATCTTGCGATTCAGTTCGGAAAGAGAGTTCTTTACAAAGACGTAAATATCAAGTTCACTAGCGGTAATATCTATGGCGTTATCGGTGCCAACGGTGCTGGTAAGTCAACCCTGCTCAAAGCAATCAGTGGTGAGTTGGAGCCTAACAAGGGTACGGTTGAACTGGGACCAGGCGAACGCCTGTCAGTTTTGGATCAGGACCACTTCAAGTTTGACACATACAGCGTAATTGACACTGTACTTATGGGACACCAACCCCTATGGAAAAACATGAAAGAGAGAGAGGCCCTCTACACAAAGTCAGAGATGACAGAAGAAGACGGGAACCGTGCTGCAGAGCTGGAAGATAAGTTCGCACAAATGAACGGCTGGGAAGCAGAAAGCGACGCCGCTCAAATGCTAACAAATCTAGGAGTGAGCGAAAAATTACAAAGCAAGCAGATGGGCGAGCTTTCAAACAATGAGAAAGTACGCGTAATGTTAGCAAAAGCACTGTTTGGTCATCCAGACAATCTGTTGCTCGATGAGCCCACCAATGACTTGGATCTAGACACAGTACAGTGGTTGGAAGAATATCTTAGTAATGTGGAACAGACGGTATTGGTTGTCAGCCACGACCGACACTTCCTTGACTCGGTGAGCACGCAAACTGTAGACATAGACTTCGGTAAGGTTACTATCTTTGCTGGAAACTACTCATTTTGGTACGAGAGTTCACAGCTGGCCTTGCGTCAGGCACAGAATCAGAAACAGAAAGCCGATGAAAAGCGCAAAGAACTGGAAGAATTCATCCGTCGTTTTTCCGCCAACGTAGCAAAGAGCCGTCAGACGACCAGTCGCAAAAAAATGCTGGAAAAACTGAACGTAGAAGGGATTCGTCCTTCTAGCCGAAAATATCCAGGAATCATCTTCCAGATGGAACGCGAACCAGGAAACCAGATTCTTGAAGTTGAGGGATTGAAAGCACTTGATACTGATGGAGGCGTACTCTTCGATAACATAAGTTTCAATATAGAAAAGGGGCAAAAAGTAGTATTCTTAAGCCATAATCCAAAGGCGATGACTGCCCTTTTCGATATCATCAATGGCAACCGCGAGGCTGATGCCGGTACATACAAGTGGGGAATCACAATCACCACTGCCTATTTGCCACTAGACAACACAAGCTTCTTTGACAGTAAAATGGATCTTGTGGAATGGCTAGGACAATTCGGCACAGGTAACGAAGTGGCTATGAAAGGATACCTTGGCCGTATGCTATTCTCCGGTGAAGAAGTGTTGAAGAAGGTTGATGTGCTTTCTGGAGGCGAAAAAATGCGTTGCATGATAGCACGCATGCAATTGAAGAATGCAAACTGTCTGATTCTCGATACTCCAACCAACCATTTGGATTTGGAAAGTATTCAAGCGTTCAACAATAATTTGGTTGGATTTAAAGGCAATATATTGTTTGCAAGCCATGACCACGAATTTATTGAGACTGTTTCTGATCGTATCATCGAACTCACGCCCAAAGGCACCATTGACAAACTTATGCCATATGATGACTACATCTACGATGAGCAGATAAAAGAACAGAAACAGAAGATGTATAACGCATAATCACTATTTTGGCAAGGTTTTTGCCAATATGAGTTTTATAAATAAAAACTTATAATCATGAGTAAGAACGAGAACTACAAAGAGAAGAAAATAAACATCGAAAACGGCAACGAAGAGGTGCAATCTCCTATAGATGGCAATGCTTCCTATAATCAGACAGAAAATAATGAAGCAGACTCTGATGAAAATCAGGATGGACAAAAAGACATAAAGTCAGAAGATACCGACAATAAGTCAGAGAAAACGACTGAGGAGAAAGACCCGTTGGCAGAAGCAAATGCCACGATTAACGAGCTGAAGGACAAATATATCCGCACTGTTGCGGAATTTGACAATTACAGAAAACGTACGACAAAAGAAAAAACCGAATTGATTTTCAATGGTGGTGAAAAGGCAATATCTGCCATTCTTCCAGTACTAGACGATTTCGAACGTGCTATCGCAAACAACGAGAAAGTGGATGACACGAAGGTTTTAAAAGAAGGCATTGAATTAATCTTCAAGAAGTTCGTGAAGACGATGGAAAGTCTTGGCGTAAAGAAAATTGAAACTGACGACAAAGATTTCGATGTAGACTATCATGAAGCAATTGCTATGGTTCCAGGCCTGGGCGAAGAAAAGAAAGGCAAGGTCATCGATTGTATTCAGAACGGTTATACATTGAATGACAAGGTTATACTTCATGCAAAAGTAGCAGTAGGGCAATAAATAAGATATTAAGATGAAGGAATGAATCTGTTTCATTCTTTCATCTTTTATTATTTCATTTTTATAAAAATGGCAAAAAGAGATTATTATGAAGTTCTGGGGCTAGACAAGAACGCCTCGGAAGATGACATAAAGAAAAAATATAGAAAACTTGCAATAAAGTATCATCCAGACCGTAATCCCGGAAACAAAGAAGCTGAAGAGAAATTCAAAGAGGCAGCCGAGGCATACGATGTGTTGCATGATGCCCAGAAACGTCAGCAATATGACCAATTTGGATTTGATGCTCCAGGTGCAAGTGGATTCGGCAGTGGATTCGGCAGTGCTGGAGGATTCTCCATGGACGACATATTCTCTATGTTCGGCGATGTTTTCGGCGGCCATAGCGGTTTTGGAGGATTTAGTGGTTTTGGTGGCGGTGGCGGGCAACGCCAAACATACCGTGGCTCTGACCTTCGATTAAAAGTGCGCCTTTCACTACAGGAAGTATCTTCAGGAGTTACCAAAAAGTTCAAAGTAAAGAAAGATATCGAATGTACTCATTGTCATGGTACTGGTGCCGAAAGTGGCAGCAGCTCTGATACATGCCCTACATGTCATGGTCAAGGCATTGTAATCAAAACCGTAAGGACAATGCTTGGAATGATGCAAACACAATCTGAATGTCCCACATGTCACGGAGAAGGTACGGTTATAAAGAACAAATGTCATGAATGTGGCGGTTCTGGTGTTGTGAAAGGCGAAGAAGTTGTAGAAATAAATATACCAGCTGGTGTTGCAGAAGGTATGGTCGTAAATGTCAGCGGCAAAGGAAATGCAGGTCCACATAATGGCGTTTCTGGAAACATTCAGGTATATATTGAAGAGGAACCAAACGAAACATTCATTCGCGACGGGCAGGATATCATCTACAACCTGCTGCTCGACTTTCCAACTGCCGCATTAGGTGGCGAAGTAGAAATACCGACCATTGAAGAGTCGAAAGTTAAAATAAAGATAGAGTCAGGAACACAGCCAGGCAAGACATTGCGTCTTCGCGGCAAAGGTTTGCCTGCAATACAAGGATATGGAAACGGCAAAGGCGATTTGGTTGTAAACATCAGTGTATATATTCCGAAGACATTAAATAGAAGCGAGAAAGAAGCTCTTGAAGATATGCGCGACAGTGACAATTTCAAAGGTGACTCGTACACCAAGAAATCTATCTTCGACAAGTTCAAGAACTATTTCAACTGATTGCGTAAATGAATTACAAAGAAACTGTAGAGTATCTATTCAATAGCACCCCTGTTTTTGAACATGTGGGTGCTTCTGCGTATAAGGAGGGGTTGTTTAATACATTAGAATTGGACAAACATTTCGGTCATCCACACCTTAACTATAAGACTATTCATGTGGCTGGCACCAATGGTAAGGGGTCTTGTTCTCACAGCATCGCTGCAATATTGCAATCTGAAGGATACAATGTGGGGCTATACACATCACCACATCTTGTAGACTTTAGGGAGAGAATTCGTGTTAATGGAGAATGTATCAGCGAAAAATATATCATAGATTTTGTAGAAAACGAACGCAGTTTCTTTGAACCACTTCATCCTTCTTTTTTTGAAGTCACCACAGCACTTGCATTCATATATTTTGCAGAACAGAATGTTGATATTGCAGTGATCGAGGTTGGACTAGGGGGAAGGCTCGATTGCACAAATATTATTACACCTGCCATTTCAATAATTACAAATATCAGTTTTGATCATACTCAATTTCTTGGTAACACTCTTGCAAAGATTGCAGGAGAAAAAGCTGGTATAATAAAAAGAGGTGTACCGGTTATTGTCGGCGAATATGTTCCAGAAACCCGCCCGGTATTTGAAGCGAAAGCAAACGAAATTGGAGCTCCTATATTTTTTGCTGAAGAGGAACAGGAAGTCGTCTCATCGGCCTTGAACGAAAATGGCAAAATAAATTATAATACCAAGCATTATGGTATAATACAGGGTGAACTGAGAGGAATTTATCAAGAAAAAAACACAAACACTATATTATGCGCATTAAATCACTGCTCAGACATAATAATACACAATAATAGTTTGAAAACAGGATTGGCAAATGTCTGCGAGCTCACGGGACTAACAGGAAGATGGCAAAAGCTTCAAGACAAACCGACTGTAATTTGTGACACAGGCCATAATGTTGGCGGATGGCAGTATCTAAGCCGACAGTTGAAAGCTCAAAAATGCAAACGACTTCGCATCGTTTTCGGCATGGTAGATGATAAAGATATAGATACAGTAATGCGAATGTTGCCAACCTCAGCCAAATATTATTTTACCAAGGCTACCTCAAAAAGAGCAATCCCAGAAAAGGATGTAAGAATTATTGCAGACAGATATTCACTTGAGGGAAAGGCTTATTCAAACGTAGCAGAAGCATATCAAGTTGTATTAAAAGAAGCAGATAAAGATGATTTGATTTTTGTTGGAGGCAGTAGCTATATTGTTGCTGACCTACTTACTACATTGGCAAAATAAATAACGAAAACCACGATTAATAGTTTTTAACTCATGCTATAAAGTATTTTTACTGTTTTCATTTGTAACATTCATTTTTTTTCAGTTACTTTGCAACTACGTAAAATAACTAAAAACTTATTTTTATGATGAACACAGCTGAAACGGAAAATATCTGTGGCCTGAAACGTGAATACTTTCAGGCCACTATAAACGGAAAGCATACAGATTTGTATATTCTGAAGAACAAAGAAGGAAATGAGGTTGCAATAACAAACTATGGTGGAGCTATAGTTGCAATAATGGTTCCAGACAAAAATGGCAATCGTGCCAATGTAATTCAAGGGCATGACAACATACAAGACGTAATCAACAGTCCCGAGCCATATCTTTCCACTTTGATTGGACGATATGGCAACAGAATATGCAATGGCAAATTTCAGTTAAGTAACAAAGAGTACAGTCTTCCGATCAACAATGGCCCAAACTCTCTTCATGGAGGCAAAAAAGGATTTAACGCTAAAGTTTGGGATGCACTCCAAATGAACGAGCAATCTCTTGTTCTGAAATATGTCAGCCCTTATGGAGAAGAGGGATATTCTGGTGAAGTAAAAGTAACCGTTGTGTACACATTCTCTGACGATAACGAATTGGTTATCGACTATATGGCAACAACAAACAAAAAAACTATTATAAACTTGACAAATCATGGATTTTTCTCTTTAACAGGTATTGCTAATCCTACCCCAACTATTGATGACCTTGTTTGTGAAATCAATGCTGATTTTTATCTTCCTATTGATAACACTTCAATTCCTACAGGTGAGATTCGTTTTGTTGAAGGCACTCCATTTGATTTCCGTTCACCGAAACCTGTTGGACAGGATATCAACGCTGATAACGAACAAATTACTAATGGTGCTGGTTATGACCATTGCTATGTGCTTAACAAAAAAGAAGAGGGAGAACTTAGCTTTGCAGCTCGCATAACAGAACAAAAAAGTGGCCGCACAATGGAAGTTTTTACGACTGAACCAGGGGTACAACTTTATACAGACAATTGGGCAGACGGCTATAGTGGACAGAATGGAGCCACATTTCCACGCCGCAGCGGTATATGTTTTGAAGCACAGCATTTCCCAGACAGCCCAAATCGCCCATATTTTCCATCTGTAGTGCTAAAACAAGGAGAGCAATACAAACAGAAGACAATATACAAATTTGGTATTAAATAAAATGTATATTATTTTAACCTTTTAATATTATTAATTATGGATATAGAATATGTAAGAAGTCGCTTTATCAAGCATTTTGATGGCAAGACAGGAAATATTTATGCATCTCCTGGACGTATTAACTTGATTGGTGAACACACAGACTATAATGGTGGATTTGTATTCCCAGGAGCTGTAGACAAAGGAATCATGGCAGAAGTTCGCCCCAATGGCACTAATACTATAATGTGCTACTCTATCGACTTGAAAGATCGTGTTGAGTTTAATATTGATGATCAAACTGGTCCACGCGCAAGTTGGGCACGCTATATCTACGGCATCATTCAAGAGATGAAAAAGCTCGGGGTTGATGTTAAAGGATTCAACACTGCATTTGCTGGAGATGTTCCTCTTGGTGCCGGTATGTCTTCATCTGCCGCACTTGAGAGTTGCTTCGCTTTTGCACTGAACGACTTGTTTGGTGGCAACAAGGTTTCAAAATGGGACATGGTTCTTGCAGGTCAGGCAACAGAGCATAACTATTGTGGTGTAAATTGCGGAATCATGGATCAGTTTGCTAGCGTATTCGGACAGGCTGGAAAACTGATGCGTTTGGATTGCCGTTCACGCGAATTTGAATATTTCCCATTTGAACCAAAGGGATACAAATTAGTTTTACTGAATTCATGTGTTAAGCATGAACTTGCTTCATCTGCATATAACAACCGCCGCAAGAGCTGCGAAAATGTTGCTGCCAAAATTCAGGAAAAAAATGCGGACAAGAAAATAGAGACGCTTCGTGACGCAGACTGGGATATGCTTGAGGAAATCAGGCCTGAAGTATCGCAAGAGGATTACGACTGTGCACATTTCGTACTAGGCGAAAAAGACCGTGTACTGGCCGTTTGCGATGCGTTGAACGCTGGCGACTATGACACAGTGGGACAGAAAATGTATGAGACTCATGCTGGTCTAAGCAAAGAATACAAGGTTTCATGCGAGGAGCTTGACTATTTGAATGACATCGCTAAGGAGAACGGTGTAACCGGGAGCCGCATTATGGGTGGTGGATTTGGTGGCTGTACAATCAACCTTGTAAAAGATGAGCTATATGACAAGTTCATTGCTGACGCAAAGGCTAAGTATGAGGCCAAATACGGTAAAGAGCCAAAAGTATATGATGTTGTAATAAGCGATGGTTCACATAAAATTTGTTAAACCTATTATATAATAACCTTTGGTCTGCAATTGAAAAATTGATTGCAGACCATTTCTATGTATGTTTTCTAATTATCAAATAAAAAAATGAGCGACAAAAAACAAAATGGTAGTATCATTGCGATAATCACAATGTTCTTCCTCTATGCAATGATTTCATTCGTAACTAACCTGGGCGCACCAATCGGAGTAATTTGGAAAAACGTATTCTCTGACAGCGCGAGTGCCAACACAATTGGTATGTTGGGTAATGCAATGAATTTCCTTGCCTATGTATTCATGGGCATTCCTGCGGGTAAGATGTTAACAAAACTAGGCTATAAAAGAACAGCCCTAGTTGGTATAGCCGTAGGTTTCATCGGTGTATTCATACAATTTCTCTCAGGTAGAATTGACGTTGGTATAACCGGTTTTGCAATTTATCTTTTAGGGGCATTCATTTCAGGCTTTTCTGTATGTATGCTCAACACTGTTGTTAATCCTATGCTGAACCTTCTTGGTGGTGGTGGAAATCGCGGTAATCAACTTAACCTCATCGGTGGTACTCTAAATTCTTTATCAGGAACATTTACCCCTATGCTTGTAGGAGCATTGATTGGTACTGTTTCAAAGAACACTCAAATGATTGATGTAAATCTTGTAATGTACATTGCAATGGCTGTATTTGCAGGTGCGTTCATTGCATTGAGCTTTATTCCTATTGCGGATCCAGAAATGGGTAAAACAACAGCAGATACTGTTTTTGAGCATAGCCCATGGGCATTTCGTCATTTTGTTTTAGGGACAATTGCCATTTTTGTTTACGTCGGTGTAGAAGTTGGCATCCCAGGAACTCTTAACTTCTATATCTCAGACACAACCGATAAGGGTGCTGGTCTAATGGCTAACGCTGCTGCCATTGGCGGTTTCGTAGCCGGTACCTATTGGCTTCTTATGCTCGTAGGCCGTTTCTGTTGCGGTTTCATTGCTGATAAAGTTTCTAGCCGTGCAATGATGATTGTTGCAAACATTGTCGGTATAATATTCATTCTTTGCGCAATATTTCTTGGTAAGTCTTCAACAATAGATATGCCTGTATTCACAGGTTCATCTTTCCAAATGGTAACAGTACCTATCGCAGCGATGTTCTTGGTTCTTTGTGGTCTCTGTACATCTATCATGTGGACCAGCATTTTCAATCTTGCTACAGAAGGTCTTGGCAAATATACAGCTGCTGCATCGGGTATTTTTATGATGATGGTTGTTGGTGGAGGACTTCTTCCTCTAGTTCAAAACTTTATAGCAGATAACTCCACTTATTTGCTATCTTATATCGTTCCAATTATAGCAATGGCATACATGCTAGCATACGCGTTGTTTGGCAGCAAGAATGTAAACAATGAAATTCCAATTGAATAGTTTCAAATAACTAACAACAGTGTTCGGCCCACAATCAGAAACGATTGTGGGCCTCTTTAATATATAAAAAGTGTAAAAACAACACTTTTATGTTTAAAAACATATATTATAACAATACAACATATTAGAAAAAGTTGTAATTTTACACCAAAAATAATATTCACTTAATAATCACTCGTTTTATGAGAAACTTAAAAAGTATTATCGTAGGAGTTGGAATGGCAACAATTCTTCTCTCTGCATGTGGTTCCGGTAATAGTGGTCTGACTGTATCTGGACTCAATCCTGATGCTTTCGACTCAACAGTTAATGGCAAGAAGGTACAACTCTTTACCCTTACCAACAGTAACGGTATGGAAGTTTGTATAACGAATTTTGGTGGTCGTGTTGTATCAATATGCGTTCCCGACAAGAACGGCAAGCCTGTTGATGTGGTTTTAGGTTATGACAACCTTAAACAATATACAGACTCTGTCAATAGTCCCAGTGATTTTGGTGCAACAATTGGACGTTATGCAAACCGAATCAACAAAGGTCAACTCACGATTGGTGGCAAAAAGATACAATTGCCAACAAACAACTTCGGACATTGCCTACACGGAGGCCCTTCTGGATGGCAGTATCAAGTATATGATGCGAAGCAACTTAATGATACGACATTGCAACTTGTGATGCATTCTATGGACGGTGACAACAATTTCCCTGGAAATATCACAGCGACAGCAACATATACAGTAAATAAAAACAATACTCTGGATTGCAAATACGAAGCAACCACAGACAAAGAGACTGTAATAAACATGTGCAACCACTCTTACTTCAATCTCACAGGTGACCTTTCAAAACCAGGCACAAATATGGTGCTATACATAAATGCAGACAACTATACTCCAACAGATGCGACATACATGACTACAGGAGATATCAAGTCTGTATATGGAACTCCTATGGATTTTACGAAACGTCATCCACTCTTCCAGACGATAGCAGACACTTCTTTTGTCCAGATTAAGAATGCAGGTGGTTACGACCACAACTGGTGCCTTAACACCTATAAGAAAGGTAAAGGCGATGATACAAAAGTTGCAGCAAGCCTTTACGCCCAAAATACAGGTATATTCCTTGAAATGTTCACCAATGAGCCAGGGGTTCAAGTTTATACCGGCAACTTCCAAGGAACCGGAATCAGTTGCAAGCATGGAATCAAATACCCAAAGCATGTGTCTGTTTGTCTGGAAAGCCAGAAATATCCAGACTCTCCAAACAAGAAAAACTTCCCATCTCCTTATTTAAAACCAGGTGAGAAATATTACAGCCATGTAGCTTATAAATTCTCTACAAAGAAATAATAAACTTAATCAAAACATATAAAACTATTAACAA